>MDTB01180971.1_pt1 | contig 12156 bp, 10 predicted proteins | sample 811161 | NCBI WGS metagenome assembly MDTB01 (sample SAMN05326650, study PRJNA326480) | marine metagenome | isolation source: seawater | place: Mediterranean Sea | collected 2009 | reverse complement strand
TGTAGATGTTTTAGCCGGTGAAGCTAACTGATAGAAATAATTCAAGTTCATCTGAAAATCATAATTATGATAAATGCGCTTTAGCCAGGTAGGAACATCTTCGTATCTAAGCTCAACCTCAATACCAATATCGCCGAGGACTTGTTTGAGGTATTCACCACCTCGGCGCCAATCCTCACCATATGGTATAAGATCTAGAACGCCCTTCATACGAACACCGTTTCCATCTTTCGCATAACCCGCATCATCAAGCATTTTGTTTGCTGCCGCTATATCTCCATTCGCAGGATAATTTGGCATTTCGGCGTGCAAACCTGTTGCCTTAAAATTACTGGACAAGGCGCTGGTGGCAGGTTTCCCATAACCAAAAAAGATGGTATCAATCATGAATCTACGATTAATCGCAGTTGAAATAGCTCGTCTAACAGCTGCATCAACGAACGGACCCTCTTTTGTATTAAATTCAAGCAAAGCCATTGGATTAATCATTGAGTACCCATCCGTCGTTACACCAATGTCATCCCGATCTTTTAACCGTACCGCATCAATATTAGGCACGGCATTATATGCAGCATATATTACCTCACCTTTTTCCATCGCAGCAGTTCTAGTTGAGGCGTCTGGAACAAATCGTCCGACTATTCGATCCATGTAGGGACCATTATCACCCCAATAATTTTCATTCTTGTCCAGTCTAATGTATTGCCCTTTTTTCCACTCGTTAAAAGTATACGGGCCCGTTCCAATTGGGTTATTTCCTAAAGGAGCACTTTTAAGATCTTTACCCTCTAAGTGATGTTTAGGAACTATTGGCGACTCATAGCCTGTAAAAGCTCGCATCATGTAGGGGGCTGGATTGTCAAGATTAAAAATTGCCGTATGGTCATCCGGCGTATCAATACTCGAAACTTCTTTAAATGAATTCGGACCACGCGGGTGAACTTTCTTCAAAACATCCATAATTGTAAACTGGACGTCTTCTGATGTGAAGTCCTCACCATCATGCCATTTTACTCCTTTTCTTAATTTAAATGTAACAGTTTTTCCATCAGCACTCATGTCATAACTTTCAGCTAAAACAGGTATGATGTTTCCATTATTATCATAATCAAAAAGACCCTCATAAATTTTCGGCGAAACTAGACCGACCGGTCCTGATGTCGTTACATAACCAGCAAGAGACGGTGGCTCTGGTTGAACCAAAAAGACCATCGATCCTCCAGCCTTTTCAGCGTGAGCCGCAAAACTAGCAAGGGACATTGACGCAGCTAACAGCGCTACGCTAAACGTTTTCGATAAATTCATAGTTTTCTCCTAAACATAGATTTCAGTGTAAGCAGTTTAAGTGAGAAAATGCTCATACAAATAGTAAATTTAGTCAACAAGATTATAGTTCACAAATTGATCCTAACCATAAATTATTTTTAAAAGCCCAAAATTATAGCAAACGCTAAGACCTACATGAGATCTTTATTAAACCGAATGACTTTATTCAACGGTGAGAGATTGATTTCATCAATAACGGTACCATCTCTCATTTCAAGAATACTTAATACTACTTTCGCAACGTCACCCGGTTCGATTGCATTGTTTTTATTTTCTCCAGGTTTAAAGGATAGTTTTTTAAAAAATTCAGTTCTTACCATTCCTGGGTTAATAATACTTACGTGAATATTACTTTTACTGCACTCTTCACGGATAGCTTGAGAAAATCCACGTAAGCCAAATTTTGCTGTGTTATACAAGCTACCTTGTCGACTTCCTCTCAAGGCCGCCTCTGATCCAATGAATATAATATTTCCAGTTTTTCGTTTTTTCATTTTTGGAAGAAGCAATCTCGTCATAATCATGTGAGATAGTAGGTTGGCGTTTAAGTAAGATATGATTTGAGAAGCAGAAAAACTTTCAAAACCTTTAAAATTACCAAAACCTGCACAACTAACGAACGCATCAATCCCACCATGATCTGCAAAAATTTGAGTAAAAAGTTCTGGTAACTTTTTAAGATCTGAGATATCACAATTATACCATCGATATCGATCAGATTTAGGTAAAAAATTCCTTTGAGTACGAGAAAGTCCGATAACTGTTACACCCTTTTTTAGAAGAAGTTCAGAAACTGATTTTCCTATTCCGCTTGAACATCCGGTTACAATTATACAACTACCTTTCATAAAACCACATCCTTGTCCTCGTATGGGTCAAACGAACAGTTAAATGTGATAGGCTTCGTAATAAACTCGGTCACAACATCACGACAAAAACTTATCATCTCATTTTCAACTTCACGTTTGTATGCAACCATCCCTGCCCGGCTAGACAAGGGACCAGAAAATAATATTTCATCAGGATGCATCGAATGAATTTTCTTGTACATAGCCTTCGGAAATCTCAAAGCCCCAAAACTGATAGAATGAATCGAATTAGTTGGAATTTCACTAAAAACTTTTTCGATCAACTCTCTGTAAAGGTTTTTCCAATCCTTACCATGAACAAGTGGGTCAAATCGTAACCCCAACTTCCAACCTTTAAATGCTAATTTTTTCATCGCATCAAGTCGCTTTGATATACTAGGAGTCTTGATATCTAAAGCCTTTGAAATTGGATCGGGCATTAAACTATAAGCGACAATACAGTTTTCCAGAGCGTTTAAAGTTATCATTGGTTTTATTTGAACACTTTTAGTGCGTAGCTCTAAAAATGCTTCTGGATACTTTTTGAATTGCGGCAAAATAAAAGATGCAAATTTAGTTATATTTTCTAAAGCGAGCGAGTCACAATCGTAACCTGAAAAGAAAGCAATTTCTTGCCCTTTGTGAAGGTTGATAATAGCTTCAATTTGCGTCAAAAAATCTTCATAGTTTACAAAAAGGATATAATTTGCAGAAGAATACATACCTTGTAAGAAGCAATATCGACAGTCATAGATACAATTATACATATGAGAAAAATAATAATTTGCACTATGACCTAGTCCAAAACCTTCCGGCACTGGCAATACGAAACCTTTGTGCTTTCTTGCAAGAATTAAAGCTGGATTAAGCTTTTGTAGTTTAAAACTTTGATCCCTTTTATTAAAAACTTCCCCGAACCGCTGAATTGGAATTTTTCTTGCCTTTCGAAACTTAGAAAATATTTCGATCGTCCTCGGGTGATCAATTACACTTTCCTCGAAATAAATTGTGTCAACCATTTCTATTTCCAATCAATTTCGTAATTATTTAGATTATTTTTTAAATACATTATAACTTCACGAGAGTTTTTAAGCTCTATTATCTCATCTATAAGGTTGGTAAAAGGTTGCGTCACGTTCCAACGTCTTATCAATAACTTTATTTCATGTGTCTGCGACACCGTAAAATGCCATCGTTGAATGATATCATCATAACCGAGAGGATGTTTGAGTCGCTTTTCTTCTATTGAAGCCAAATCGAGCATTTTGTCCGCCTGTTCAATAATATCAATTAAATTTGCTGAAATTAACTCTGATACCACAGCCGCATTTAACTTATTTATTGGATTGCTTGGACCATCCGATACAATTTTCATTACTAAGATTAAATCTCTATTTGATATTTTGGAAGTGACTTCAAAAAATTTAGCAGCTTCCATATCAACTAAATCTACATCGGAATAATCAGACAATGGCTCATCAACGGTCAACAATTCAGCTTTTTTTAACTTGGTCTTTACTACGGTTCCTGGATAGAAACACTGACGTCGATACCTGCTGGTAATTTTATCTATCATGAAAAGCTGCCCATAGCTTTTCAAAGCCGAACCTGCTATGCCAATATTAATCCAAACTGACCATCGCTTAGATCCGCTTAATTCATTTAAATATTTGGCAGCATCACCAGCATTGTTTTGTCCTGCGCCGGAGACAACAAGCCAATTTGTGTTCAGATCATCTTTATATATCGGATAAACTAAATTGTTATTTATAATTTTTAAACCAAGAAATTTAATAATTGGTTTAGCTTCAGCCTTTAACGCTATCACCCATCTGATATCTTTTTTATTCAAAATAGTAACTTGAGGCCTCCCTTAATTTAGCAACTTTTATCTCTGACGTATTTCTACATAATTTATCCGAACGTAACCAAAATTCTTTTTTCCGATTATAAAAGCTAACTAAAGACGTATTTTTTCGTTTAAGACCACCATTAATCAAAACATTAAGTTTGGTGATTAACATGTTAAAAGTAACCCTGTAATTTTCTGAGGAATGCTCAAGCGTTTGAAGCAATTTCTCCAATGAATAAACTCTAAATCGGTCCATACCCCAATATTTTTGAGATAATTGATCAGAGTGCCCACCGTGCTTGACAATTAGGTTTTCGTCAACAAAAAGAACTTCTTCTCTCGCGCAGAATCGTAGCCAAAAGTCATAATCTTCACACGCAGGTATGTTTTCATCGAAATACCCAACGTCTCGAAAAACATCTTTTCTGATTAAAGAACTACTTGGAGATATGCAACACAAAGATAAACACGCAACAAATATGTTGCCGCCAGCTTTCTTATGTTTTTCCATCTGATTTTTAATTACACTATTTTTTTTCCATATTTCATTTGTATGGATCAACCTTAAGGGTTTCTCGTTATTTGAATTGCAAATAATTTGACGTTCTAACTTTTTGTCATTCCATTCATCATCTGAATCTAAAAAAGCAATCCAATTACCCTTTGACAATTTAATACCCAGATTTCGCGCAGCACTTACTCCAAGTTTTTTTTCAAATAAGAGTTTTACTGATGGATAATTTTTCGTGATCATTGACACAGTTCCATCTGCTGAACCATTATCGACAACAATAATCTCGTAAGGTTTAAACGATTGTTTAAATACAGAATCGAGTGCTCGCTCCAAGGTATGACACCTGTTGAAGGTAGGAATGACAACCGAAATTCGTAGTTTTTCAAATTTCAACTTTTTTATCCGGAATTAAATAACTTCTGATGCATTAATGATTAAAGACATTTTGGTTACATTTTGCACATAAAGGTTAAGTTTAGTGACTTTCTAGTATAACAGACACCGATCAGAGGTCTTTTTCGATTACAACTTAAAAAATTATATCCTCAAGTATTACACCTCTGTTTGCAAAAACTTTGCGAACAATTTCCGTACGCTTATCAAATAAAAACTCTGCCTCCCTAAAAAGAGTTTGGCATCTTGTAAATGCTTTTTCATCTCTATATTCCCAGGTATAACCTAATCTAAAAACACCTTCCTTGTTAAAAACTTGGCTAGCTGTTTGTCTGAGAGCCCCAGCTTTTTTAAATTGTGGCGTCATCTCTTCTATAATCTTCTGCCATTCCATCATTCCCACTTTCATATCACTTTTTGTTTTGTAATCTGCGGTAATGTAGCTAATCAAAGTTGTTTCAATCATTTAAACATCTCCATAAACCGGAATAAAAATTCCCCTTTAATTTAAAACAAGAAAATAATTAATCTCATTGATCATTTTTTTTAACAGGGTTTTACCAAACATAACCAAACAATTTATAATTTTAATTTATTATCAAAAAAGAGTCTTATACGGGCTTAGGATCCGAAGGCGAAACAAACTTAAAGATTAAGATTAAAAATGACGCAAAAAAGCAAAAAATACCAGCTACAATAAATGCTGGCACATATGTTAAAAGAGCGTCTCTAGATAAGCCGGCGCCATAAGCTGCAAATGCAGAGCCAAACTGATGCGCTGAAAAAATCCAACCAAAAACTACAGGTCCGCTGACTACTCCAAATGTAGCACCTGTTAATTTAACGGTAGGGGGAACCGTCGCAATATAATCCAACCCAAAAAATATTGCCCATAAAGTTAAAGCATAAATATCAAAATTACTATAAGGTAAAAACACTAAAGATATGCCACGCAATCCATAATAAATTATTAACAGATTAAAATTATTGTATTTATCAGACAACCATCCTGAGCTCATAGTTCCAATAAAATTAAAAACGCCCATGACCGCTAGGTATGAAGAGGCGGCAATTATACCAACATTGTTATCCGCACAAAATGGAATAAAATGTTGTCCTACGATGCCGGAGGATGTTAATCCACATATAAAAAATGTTATGGCCAACATCCAGAAGATTGGATAATTTAGAGCTTTTACTAGATTGGATATACTTAAAAAAATAGCTCCTTTGTCAGATAATTCAGGCGGATAATAAATTTTTGTTTCCCCAAAAGGAGCCAATTTCAGCTCAGAAGGCCAACTTTTTCCAAAAAGAAAAAATAAAATACCACACACGACCGATCCAGCCAAGCAAGGTATTATAGACATTTGCCAATCAAAATTGCTTACAATCCAAGCCATTAACGGAAGAAAAAGTAACTGCCCTGCAGCAAAGCCACCAGTTAAAATTCCAACTACTAAACCTCTTTTATTTACAAACCAGCGTGTTGCCACGGTGGCATTGAGACCCAAACCAAGTATTCCAGAAGCAACACCTAGACATAATCCAATATTAAATAATAAATGCCATGTCTCAAAACTGATAATGATCGTTGCAAGACCCACGATCGTGAAACTAACCGATATTAGCACCACTGTAGGCATACCAAGGCGTAGCATCAAGCCTCCACCAAACGGAGCAATCGACGCCAATATAACATACATAATGGCAATAGAAGTACTAACATCAGAAATATTCCAATGAAACGTTTCTGTTAGAGGGAGTATAAGCAATTGAGGGACACTTAACGTTGCTGAGGAAAAAACTGTTGTTAAAAAAGCTAAACTTGCCATCACCCATCCATAATGAATACCAACACGTTTTAGCTTGCGAGCAAGAAAATCAGCGAACATACTTTAACCTCTTATTTGCGGTCGGCATTTAACCTGCTCTCTTGACTATAATCTTTAACTAATTATCCTCAACACCGATAATTAAAGTTTTCATTCTCAATCAATTGTAATCAATATTAAAATGATGCGTCAAATTCTTAACTATTTTAGTATTAGAAGTTAAAAATGGAACAGCGATATCTATACAGGATATTTCTCCAACTACTTTTTATCAATAATAAAATTTCTGCTTTTTGCGACCAGCTTCACGTTTTTTTACAAGCTCGGATGTTTTCGGGTCATTTGTTACCTCAGATCCAACCACATCCCACCAAACTCCAGAATTTGGTGGCGACCGATACTTTTCAGTTTTAACCACGATCAAGCAAGGCTTACTCTGATTTCTAGCTTTTTCAAGGGCCTCTTTAAAATCAAATTCAGTCTGAGCAATACACGCACAAATACCGATACTTTCTGCATTTTTTACGTAGTCAATTTCAATAAACTTACCATCGTCGAGTATACCCGATTTCTTATCGCGCACTCGAAATTCATTACCAAGAGAGTGTCCAACTAAATCTTTTTGGTGACCGTGGATTGATTGATAGCCATAGTTTACATTCAAAACGATCGTAATTTTAGTATGTTCCTGCATAGCAGTAACTAATTCCATCGGATGCATCTGAAAATTACCATCCCCCATCAAAACGTAAACTTCTTTATTGGTCCCAGTTAGTCTAACTCCGATGGCTGCAGGAATATCATACCCCATGCAGGAGTTTCCAAATTCAATGTGCACATTTTTGTCGCCAGTAGCATCAAATAGCTTCGTTAAATCTGCTGGAATTGTTCCTGCTGCAGATACTAATGTATCGCCCGGTCTCATTTCCGAATTGATCAGTCCTATTAGTTGACCTTGGCTCATTTTTTCTTCAGGTCGTTGTATAAAGACCTCATTTCGTTTAACTTTTTCCCAGGTCAGTCTCTCTTTATTTGCACAAGAAACCCATCCTATGTTTGGTAATATTACCTTATTCTTAGCCTTGGACATGAGAGCTTTTAAAGAAAGTTTTGCGTCAGCATTGATTGGCAGCGCACCCAGTTTAAATGCGTCACGGCTATTAACATTTATACTTACAAATTTAACTTTTGGATTTTGAAATGCTGAGTTAGAACCGGTAACAAAATCATGTAGCCGAGTTCCGATACAAAATACAAGATCAGCCTGTTCAGCTATTCGTCCGGAAGCAGGAGTACCAAGGTGACCAGTACCTCCCAGTAATAGCGCTGACTCCTGACGAATAGACCCTCGGCCCGCATGCGTTTCTCCGACAGGTATCCCAAATTCTTCAGAAAACGCACTCAGTTCGTTCCAAGCTTCCGAGTAATGAACACCTCCACCAGCAATTATGAAGGGTTTTTCTGCTGCTTTTAACATTGCTACAGCCTCATTAATGCGATCTTGGTTAGGGGGTTGCCGCTCTATACGCCATATTCGTTTTTCAAAAAATTTAACTGGATAATCATAAGCATAACCTTGCAAATCTTGTGGGAGAGCAATAGTGACTGCGCCAGTTTCAGCAGGACTGGTCATTATTCGCATTGCCTCTGGCAAGGAAGCAAGAATTTGTTCGGGTCTAGTAATACGATCATAAAATCGGCTAACTACCCTAAATGTATCTGTTACCGACATATCGGCTGAGGAAGCATGGTCGATATCCTGCAAAACATCTCCTTGATACCGCGATACGTAATAATCAGATGGAAGTAACAACACGGGAATTCTACATATAGTGGCTGTCGCTGCACCAGTTATCATATTAGTGGCACCTGGTCCAATAGATGTAGTGCAAGCCATCGTCGCTTTTCGTCTCATCGCACGAGAAAAACCTGTAGAGGCGTGAACCATCGATTGCTCATTAGTTGGCTGGTGATAGGATAAATCCTGACCATATTCTACAAGAGCCTGACTCAAACCAGAAACATTACCATGACCAAATATACCCCAAATACCTTGGATGAATCTCTGCTCTTGCCCGTCAAATTCACTATATTGAGCTTGCATATATTTTACTAATGCCTGGGCAAGAGTCAGCCTTTCTTTTTTTTCAGAAAAATAAGTCTTCATTTTTTTTACTCCAAATTTTGCGACGCCAATAGATACGAGATCTCTTAATAAAATCAAAATATAGTTGGCAAACATGAAAATTATAAAATTAAATTTTCTCGTACCAAAATATTGGAAAATTTTACATACAAGGACATTGCACTATCATAATCTTCATTAACAAGAAACTGCAATGGCAACAAGAAACTGCAATGCTATTTTTTTTTATAAGTTAGTAATATAAATTCTTGCCCAGTCAAATTGTATTACCTCTCTGATAGATAAAAATTACAGCGTTATTAAAATTGTTGTTTTCGATGAAAATAACTGCAACCACTAAAAATTCTAGAGAGATTGCCGTGAAAAATAGGATAACCTCTTGATGCATTGTAAAAAAATTTTCTTTTTGCAAAGGTTTATCAAATTATTGGTTTTATTCCATATTTTTTCTTTTTGACCAGGTCAAAAAGCTCAATCAAACATGGCATATAATTTGCTGAACAATACCATTAATTTAATCATTACGGGAATTTAATGAAAATCCATCAAATAGATCTAAGGAATATTAAATCGACCCTAATTGTTACATATTGTGGAAGAAGTGGTTCGTATTTATTTTCAAACTTAATGGACTCTCATCCAGAAGTATTAAGTTGCCCGCCTGAGTCATTACATCATGCTATCGGAAATATTATAGATATACTTTCAAACTTTGTCAAAAATCCCGCGAGTTTCACCGTTGCTAAATTTATTGACAATCTAACAAGTAAGCATCCACTTTTGTTCAAGGAAACTAATAAGGATGTCCCTGATGATACTGGCTGCGGCCCAAAAGAAACAAACTACGGTGTTGAGAAGAATGCATTTAAATCAATTTTAATGGAACTTTTATATTGTCACTTTAAAAAGTACCCTAACTCATTATTAGTATCAGATGTTTTTTCGCTAATTCATTGGGGATACGCTCTGGCTCAAGGCCGACAATTGGTATCAACAACACCAATAATATGCTGGCAGAGGCACATTGTTGTTCTAAACGGGAACGGGTCGCAGTATACTAAACATTTAGTAAATCCAATATTCATTACTACAGTAAGAAGGTTCGAAGACTCCCTTGACTCTCATTTATTTCATATGACTGAAGAATGTTCGAGCAAACAAGAACTTTGTGAACTCGTCGTGAATCAATTTATTGCTAATCTGTGCAACAAGAAATTTCAAGCACCACAATACGCTATAAAATTTGAAGACATGCACATGAATACAGCCACAATTATGAAAAAACTTTGTAAACTTATAGATATAAAGTTTGATAATATTTTGTTGCAAACGACTTTAGACAACCTACCTTACAAATTTGAAAGATCGCCAGGCCAGTTTATTACTGGGACAAACAAGAATTTAAAGAAAAAAACCACATTTGATATTTTAAATGAAAGCGATATTCTTCTTTTGAACCTTATTTTGAGACAAGATTATGTTTTCTACGGTTATGAATTCGGTCAAAAGTTTTTAAACCTTCTCGGGCTAGATCCAAAGTCTGACATTTCAAAAAGTTCATTGTTATATCTAATAGAACGAAATGACCTATTTAACGGATCATATCTTATAGAACCAATGCTCGAAAAAGACTCAGTTCTGTTTCTGCCGCGGCTTATTGATGTTCTTCCTCACAAACAACAACTTGAACTAATTAATTAGTATCAAGCCGTAAAATTTTTATCCAAAATATAATTCATAGTCAGATCTGGAGTCTATTTCCCCCCAAATTCCAGAAAAGGGTACACAATTAATTTTACTCTGATTGGTTTTTCGAAACAAATCTAACGCAGAAGTCATGTCTATTTTCTTTTGCTGGTCATTATCAAGAGTGAAAATAAAATTGAAGAAAGTTTGCCACCCCAATCTACTAAAATTCAACAAACCCATATATTGACCTTCAATTATATCTTTACCACTTGGTTTTTGCCCAATCTCAACCAAATTTCCAGCGCCATCAATACGAAAAGTCTCAGCATCAGTTAGCGGATCCTCAAACCGCGCTTCCCACGTGCGCAACCAATCAGCATCATAAAGTATGGATATATCTGCATTTTGCTTCATTACATTTTCCAATGCACTCATTGGAAAAAAAATGTCAGAATATGAAACTAAAATCTGATCAAACTTATCTGCCCAATTAAATGCTTTGGAGAGCGAATAAACCATATTTGAGGTATCCCATTCATTGTTAAATATAGTTTTTTTATTTAATTTATCAAAATATGCCGCTAAATAACCTGTAACGATTATGATGTCATCAACTCCAATTTTTTTTAAGTTTAATAATTGACTTTCTATTGGCGCTTCTCCCGGCGGACCAAGTAAACCTTTCGGCAGGTTATTAGTCAGCGAACCCATTCTACTTCCACGTCCAGCTGCAAGTATTATTGCACAACACTTCATCGAAATAACTCACGAGTTCGTCGTACATCATTTAATCTAATTTCATTTTCACGCTCTGGGTGCCACATCCACCCCTCCCAACGGTTAGAAGCGTGTTTAAACGCTTCAATTACGCCATCCGAACTTTTTGCCAAAATGCTATATTCAGGGGGTAGAGTTTTGAAAGCCAAATTGTGATAGCTGTTTACTTTATCGCATATTATACCGGAAATTGAATGATAGTTATTAACATGATTTGAAACTTGCTGCAGAAATCCTCCCCCAAGCGTTCCCATTAATTGCATCCCACGACAGAGACCCAATGCAGGTAAGTGATTTTTTAGCGCCCAGCTAAGAAGAGTTTTCTCCGTAAGGTCACGATTTTCATGAGCGCCAATATTATTACCTCCGGTAAGCAGAAGTCCATCGAAATCAATACCTTTTAGAAAAAGGTCTAAAGATTCAGTCTCCCAATTTGACATATTTTGATTTACATAGAAATTTGATACGGGTACAGGAATATACCCTGCTACTCGCAAAAAAGTAACAATACTACCATCGAGTTTATCTCCATGCTCTTTTCTTTTTGAGTCAATATACACCGATTGCGATACAAGAATTTTTTTCATCTTATTAATTCATACCCCTTGGACTCACAATCTATTCTTGCATACTGAGCACTTTGAAAATGTTTAAAAATCTTATCACCAGTCCCAATAACTGCTGGCACACCCATTTCTCCTGCCCTAATTGCCATATGAGAATTAATCCCACCCCACGCCGTAACTAAACCTCCAATTGAATGAGCGAAAAGCCAG
>MDTB01154823.1_pt1 | contig 12156 bp, 14 predicted proteins | sample 811161 | NCBI WGS metagenome assembly MDTB01 (sample SAMN05326650, study PRJNA326480) | marine metagenome | isolation source: seawater | place: Mediterranean Sea | collected 2009 | reverse complement strand
TTGTACAAAAAGTTAAAAGAATATTGTGAGATTTATAAATATAAAATTAAAGAAGAAAAAGAAAATACAATAAAAAACTCTTTAAAATTTCTAAAAAATAAAGCTAAAACACTCGAGGATATATTTAATAATTCAAAATACATATTAAATGATAAAGTTATTTTTAATGAAAATGATAAAGAGCTAATAAACGATGAAGCAAAGAAAATAATACATTCATTTAAAGAGAAGATTTCTGAATTAGAAGTTTTTAATAGAGATAATTTGGAACAAATTATAAACGAGTTAATAAAATTAAATGATACAAATTTCAAAGGTATTGGACAGCCATTACGAATAATGTTAATTGGATCTAAATTTGGCCCAGGAATATATGATATAATATTATCTCTTGGAAAAAATGAAGTAATAAAAAGATTAGGAAATATAGGATAAGATAATATTTGATGCTTCTTTAGATGAAGAGCTAGGGGAAGTCAAAGTTTCAAGGGTTTTTTTAATTTCTTCTTTTTGTTTAGCTATTAAGTCTGGTTTTTTAAGAAAATAGTAAACGCTTTTTAATATCTCATCAGAATTACATTCTGATTGTATCAACTCAGGAATAACTTCTCGATTATTAATTATGTTAATCATGTTAACAAATTTTATATTTAGTAGAAATTTTGCTAGATAAAAATTAATAAAATTCATCTTGTATATGATTATTGAAGGAACTTTCATTTTACAAACTTCCAAGGAAACTGTTCCAGATTTTACTACCGCGAAAATTGATTTCTTTAAAACTGTAGATTTAATTTTATCGTCATTAATAATTTCTATATTTTGTATTTTTTCTTTTAATATATAAGTTGAAAGGAGTTCTTTATTCTTATCAGTTGAGTGAAATATGAAATTATAACTATTATCTTTAATATTCATTTTTTTAATAAAGTTTATTAAAATTGGGACATGGTACTTAATCTCGGAGTCTCTACTGCCTGGGAAAATTGAAATGATATTCTTTTTATTTAAAAATTGATCAATTTTAATATTTTCATTGTTAGTTTGATCTAATAAAGGGTGTCCAACGAAAGTATTCGTTAATTTTTCTTTATCAAAATATTTTTTTTCAAATTTAAAAAGTAGCAAAATATGGTCTAAAAATTTTTTCATTTTTTTTACCCTACTTTCTCTCCAAGCCCAAACTTTTGGTGCAATAAAATGAATTGTTTTGATATTTGGGTTCTTTGCTTTAACTTGTTTAGAAACCCTTAACGTAAAATCAGGACTATCAACACTGAAAAGAATATCTGGATTAAACTTCAAAATTTCAGCTATTGTTACTTTTATTTTACTTTTTATTTTAAAAATATTTAACAATATATCGGTAAAGGCTATAAAGGTTATTTCTTTTTGGTCAAAGATTGTCTTTATACCTAATTTTTCTAAGTTTGTTCCTCCGACACTCAAAAAATCTAAGTCTGTTCTTTTTTTTTAATTTCAGAAATAACTTCAGAAGCTAATTTATCACCAGAAGGTTCGCCTGTAAGAATAAAAATTTTTTTCATATAGCAACAAGGAACTGTTTGTTACGGTTAGCATATTTAATAGAAATTTTTTTATTTAGTAAAATATTTTGATTTGATTTAACTACAATTCCCTTAATACCGACTTTATTACAATCCTTAAATGTATCAATACCTATTGTAGGTAAGTCTACCCTTAAATCTTGTTTTGCCTTAGGAAGTTTAATTAAGATACCTTTTTTGATTTTTGATTTAGGAATCGTCCTTATCATTTCTTTTGTTCCTTTTCTTTTTTCTAGAGAAATAATTTTATTATCTCTAATAATTAACCCTTGAGTATGATTATAAGAATTTATTTTTTTTAAGGTTTTTATTCCTTTGAGTATTTCATTTTTTTCATTTTTAGATGGCTTAATTTTTGTATAAATTCCTCTCTTTAATGTTAATTCAGGATTATAAGTATTTAATTTTATTACTTTAATATTATTTTCTGACAAAATATTTATTAAAACTTTTAGTATTGCTGCATCTCCTAATTTTGATGCTTTAACAATTCTTGGTATATAAAAAAGACCTTTTAAGTCCAATTTTAACTTTGATATCTTGGGTTTAATTATGTTACCAGCAAATATAACCCTCCTACATTTTTTTAATTTAATAAGTTTTAAAATCTCTCCAAATTTTCCAATATTAATAAAAAAACTATTTTTATTTTTTTTAAATTTATTTTTTTTTGTAAGATCTATAATAAAATAATTTATCTTTTTTTTTTCTATTTTTTTGAGTATTTCTATCGGTAAATTATTTTCTCCTAAAAAAAGTCCTATCATTATAAATCTGGTGGTAGTGATATTGGTCTTTTTTTATCTGAATTTATAAAATTAATTATTATCTTGATGAATTTATTGTTCTTTAAGTCAGTGTTAAGATTTTCCATATTTTCTCTAAAATTATTATTTTTAAATATATTGTTATATGCTAATTGAATTTTTTTTATATTTTCATTTGTGACTTTAGATCTTCTTAAGCCAATAAGATTTATCCCCATTAAATTGTTTCTATTACCCATTGATAAACCAAATGGAATAACATCGCTCAATACGCCAGTCATTCCACCAATCATTGCAGACTCTCCGATTCTAGAAAATTGATGAATTGCGCAACTTCCACCGACTATTGCATTGTTTTGAATTGTTACATGACCACCTACTTGAACATTGTTAGCTAAAACAATGTTATTTGAAATCATACAATCATGAGCAACGTGACAGTAAACCATAAATAAATTATTATCGCCAACTCTTGTTATTCCACCACCTTGTTTTGTTCCTGGATTAATATTTACATACTCTCTAAATTTGTTGTTATTACCTATAACCAATGAATTTTTTTCACCTTTATATTTTAAATCTTGTGGAGGTGTACCAATTGAAGAAAACGAAAATATTTGATTATTTTCTCCTATTTTTGTATTTCCGGTTATATTAACATGTGAGTGTAAAACCGTTCCTGGACCTATTTGAACCTCGGGGCCTATTACTGAATATGGACCAATATCAACGTGATCTGAAATTTTTGCATTTGAATCTATTATAGCTGTTTTATGGATCACTCTTAATAAATAACAAATTTAAATTTTATTACTTATCAACTATTACTACTGATTATTACTTTCTATCAACTATTGTTGCTGACCATTGTGCATCTGCCATTTTTTTATCATCAACAAACGCAGAACCTTTATACTTCCATACTCTTCCATGAGATCTAATTGCTTCGATATTTAGTTCTAAAACGCAGTCAGGTATTACAGGATTTCTAAATCTTGCCTTTTCAATAGTCATTAAAAAAACAAGCTTGTTATCATAAGTGGCTTTGTCCAATCCATCTGCTGTTAAAGCTGCAGCAGCCTGTCCAAAAGCTTCAACTATTAAAACTCCTGGCATCACAGGTTCGCCTGGGAAATGACCATTAACAAAGAAACTATTTTTTTTAACATTTACAATTGCTGTGGCTGAAAAAAGTTTTTTTATATTTCTTAGCTCATCTATTAAGAGCATTGGCTCTCTATGAGGAAGTAACTCTTTTATCTGCTCTTTATTTAAGCTAGTCATTCAATTTATTCTCCTTTAAAAATTTTCTGATATTTTTAGCAGGATATCCCATCACTTTTGTATTTGAAGGAATATCTTTGACTACACCACTCCCGCCTCCAATTTGGACGTTATCTCCTATTACCAAATGACCAGAAATGCCAGCTTGTCCACCTATTATTACTCTATTGCCAATTGATGAACTACCAGCAAACCCAACCTGTCCTGTAATTATACAATTTTTTCCAATTTTTACATTATGAGCTATATGTACTTGATTATCTAAGAAAGTCCCATCTCCAATGATAGTATTAGAAAGCGAACCTCTATCTATGGTATTATTGGATCCTATTTCAACATTATCTCCGATAATAACTAAACCAATGTGAGGGTATCTAATATTTTTAATCTTATCTGGGAAAAAACCAAAACCTTTTTTTCCAACAACGGCGCCATCAAGAATATTAGTAGAATTACCTATAATAGTATTCTTTAGGATAACGTTACTTCCTATATTGCAATCATTACCAATTATTACATTTCGTTCAATTATTGTATTATGACCAATAGAACAGTTTTTTCCAATAGTTACATTTTTCCCCAATAAAATATTTTTTCCAAGTTTTAATCCAGGATATTTATTAATATCAATTTTACCAACATCAGAATCAAAATTATCGTAAAGAGCATCTGGATAAAATAAATTTGTTACCTTTGCAACTGACAATAAGACATTTGAAACTTCAATAATATTAATTTTTTTTGGAACCATATTGGCAAATTTTTTATTAGTAATTAAAGTTTTTGACTTAGTTTTTTTAATTAACTCTAAATATTTTGGAGAATGTAAAAAGGTAATATCACTCTTAGTAGCTTTCTGTAAGTCTTTAATATCTTTTATATTATAAATTAATTTTTTTTTTTTTCTAATATTAAGAAGACGCAAAATATCATTAATATTAATATTATTTTTTCTTTTAAAAAATGTATTTCTCATTTTAAAATTTTAAATTAATTATATTTTTGTTAAGTAATATTATAATTTGATCTGTTATGTCTAAATTTTTTTTACCAACAACAATATTTTTTTTAGGTATTACCAATGAAATTTCATTTAAATCAACATATTCTGTAATTATTGGGTTTAAAACTTTTAATATTTCTTTCGTTTTATCAATTTTAATTTTTTTTAATTTGTCAAAAGATATTTGTTTGTCAGATCTATATTTTTTTACTTCAATAGTTAACGTATTTAATTTTTTTTGAAATTCATCTTTATCCAAAATATTTTGCTGAGCAATTAATAACTTTTCCTTTTTTACTAATTCAGTTTCTATTATTTTATATTTTTCTAAATTTTCATTTCTAATATTTTCAATATAATTATTTAAAAATTTACCAACTTTAGAGGTATTTAAAACAAAATTTATGTCTATATAAGCTATTTCAGATTTAACATTTATTGTGAATAAATTTAAAATAAAAAATACAAGAATAATTTTCTTCATTTTTAAAACGATGTTCCAATTCTAAATCTGAATGACTCAGTTTTATCTGATGCTTCACTTGATAATGGTATAGCATATGAGAAAGATAGAGGGCCAATTACTGTAAACCAATTAACTGAGATTCCTGTAGCTGAACGTATATTACTTGATTCGAGAGAGCTGTCGTAATCAACTTCTCTTAAAGTTGCAGCATCTAAAAAAAGACTTAGATCTATGTTTTCATACCCACTTAGAACATTTGGAAGTGTTGTATTAAAGTTCAAAGCTGACCCAAAGTTTCCTCCCACATATTCACTCCCATCCTTTGGACCAAATTTTCCGGATTCAAAACCTCTTAATTTGCTACTAGGTATATATACTCTTCGAGATACTCTAACGTCATCATCAATTGAATTTACTGCTTTAAAAAAAAACTTACCAGATAAAATTAAATTATCTGAAATAGAATAGTATTTTGAAAGATTAATTGTATTACCAATAGATAGATCATCAGAATAAATTGGTAGCACCTGTTGAAAATTAACTTTATATCCTTCTGTAGGTTGAAAATTTTGATCAAGTTTGTTTAGCGATAAACTATAAGTAAACAAATTCTCTACATAATCTCCCTCCTGCTTTTTTTTATGAGCGGAAGCAGTAGATGTAGTCTCAAGTTTTTCATAATATGTTGATATATCTAAATTAACAAAAAAGTCATCGTACTGTTCAAAACCTGTTCCTAAACCAAAACCAGTACGTGAAGTTTTAAAACCTCCTGTACTTAAAAAATCAGAACTTGTGCTTTCTAAAGTTGTGTTTAGTGAACGGTCAGTGTTAGCAAAATTTGGATTTATAACAGAAAATTTACCTTTTATTTCATCTTCTGAAACCATAAGATTAGTGGAAAGTTTTATTCCTTTACCAAGATAATTTTTTTCTTGAATGCCGGCAGTTATGCTGGCTCCAGATGTTCCAGTACCAGCACCAGCAAATACTTCACCTGTTGGACTTTCTTCAACAATAATATCAATAATTTTTTTTTGTTGATCATTTTCTGATAGTTTAATATTTGAATTTACAGATTTGAAAATTCCTCGCGACTTGATGGCATTTAACGATTTATCAAATAAAACATTATTAAAGGCATCACCCTCATCTATAATTAAAGAATTTCTAATTACTTTTTCCTCTGTAATAAAATTACCAAAGATATTAATTTGCTCAACATAAGACTTTTCTAAATCTTCAAACATAAATTCTACATTTATTTTATTTCCTTCAGTTACAATAAGATCATATTTTGTATTGATAAAAAGAAATTCCTTATCTAAAATTATCTTATCGATATCATCAATAATTTTCTCAATAATTTTAATAGAATATTTTGTTCCTTTAAGTTTAGATATTTCATTATTAATTTTCTTAAAATTATCTTTATTAAAATTATTAGAGATTTTGATATTAAAATTATTAAAGTAAAACTTTTGACCTGCATCAATGTTAAAAATTAATTCAAAAAATTGATCACTAATATTTTTAGCATATGATGACTTAATATTAACATTGTAATAACCTTTTTTTTGAAAATAGTTCTTTAGTAATTTTTCATCATTTTTAATTTTTCTTTCATCCAAGTATTTATCAGAAGTTAAGAATTTCCAGAATCTGCCCTCTTCTGATTTAATTACATTTCTTAATTTAGAGTCTCTAAATATTTTATTACCTTGAAAATTAATTTTTTTTATAATTGCTCTATTTTTAAGATTAAAATTATAAACCAAATCTACGGAATTATTTTTATTATCTATTATACTTGCTTCAATTTCTGCGAAATAAAAGCCTGCTGATCTGACCATATTTAGTAAAAGTTTATTTTGTTCTAAAATATTATTTTTTAAATATGGATACTTTTCGCTTTTCTTGGTTACATCCGTTAATTTCTCTAAAATTGACTTATTTTTAACTCCATTTATTTTTATGGATTGAATAATAGGATTTTCTATAATTTTTATTTTTATTTTATTATTTTGGAATGAAATTTTTACATCTTTGAAATAGTTTGTTTTATACAACTCTTTTATCGAAATATTTAAGTCGTCATTATCTACCTCATCATTTAGATCTAATCCAGAAAACATTATTACAGTTTCAACTGACAACCTCTGATTACCCTCTATTTGAATTTCTTTAATTATGTCAGCATTGATTGAGGAAATGTTTATAAAAAAAATTAATAATATTAATATTTTTTTTTTAAAAAAATTTAGTTGTGAAATCATTTATTTTTCAAATATTTATCAAGATATTGATTAACATTTTGTACCATATATTTTATTTCATTTATGTTCTTGGGCCTAACTAAATAAAATTTTTTAAAATAAGTTTTTTTAAGCATTTTTAACATAATTTTGTGAATAGAAATATATGAAATTTTCTTATCTAAATATTTTTTTACAAGATAGTCATTAATAGATACTAAGATTACCTCAAAAAAAGTATTATTAAATTTACTATTCAAAATTTTAAGTAATGGAAATTTAGTAATATCTGGTTTAATAAAATTTAATCCATTTAATTCATTAAACTTGAAATTCTTATATTTTATATTGTGATTATTATGATCTGAATATAGAGCATTAGCTATAGGGATTTTCATAGTTGTTTCATGTGCTAATAATTTTATTAAACCATTATTATAATGAACCACAGCATGAACATATGATTTTGGATGCACCAGTATTTCAAATTTTTCTGGACTAAGATTAAAAATTTTAATTGCCTCAATTACTTCAAAAATTTTATTCATCATTGTGGCTGAGTCAATTGATATTTTTTCACCCATTTTCCAATTAGGATGATCTAGCGCGAATTCTGGTTTTATATTTTTTATTGCTGTTAATTTTTTATTTAGAAATGGACCTCCAGAAGCAGTAAGATAAACTTTTTTGATATTGCTTTTTTTTTCATTTTTTATTAAAGACCATATTGAAAAATGTTCTGAGTCTAGTGGTATAAAATGTGTTCTATTTTTTATTAATTCTGTTTTAATAAATTTCCAACCACAAATTATTGATTCTTTATTGGCAATTGCCAGGTTTTTTGAATATTTAATTATATTTAAAGTTGGTTCTAAACCATCAATACCAGAAATAGCATTTATTGTAATTGTAGTTTTTTTTTTATTTTTTTTTAAAAAATCCTTTATTGTTAAATAAACATTAATATTTCTTTTTTTTTTTTTAAAATTTTTGTGATATTTAAAATATGCCTCTTTATCAAAAATAATAATATTTTTTACATCGAATTCAATTGCTTGGTAATATATTTTTTTTATGTTTTTATTAGTAGTTAATAATTTAATTTTAAATTTATTCTTATCATTCCTTATTATATCTAATGTGTTAATTCCAATAGAGCCAGTTGAACCCATCAAATATATTTCTTTTATCATTTAAATAGATATTAATTTAATTCCAATAGGGAGCGCTATCAAAATTCCGTCTATTCTGTCTAATATTCCACCATGGCCTGGCAAAATAGAACCAGTGTCTTTGACTTTAGCTTTTCTTTTTAAAAGTGAGATAAATAAATCTCCAATTTGTGAAATTAAAGATACGATAATGACTATCATAATAAAGTTAATATCTATTGACATTAAACTCATAAAAAAATTGTAAAATAAGTATCCAAGGCTTAACGCAAAAATAAAAGAGCCAATTACACCTGAATACGTTTTCTGAGGGGAAATTGATGTAATCTTTTTTCCACCTATAAGCTTTCCAAAGATATACCCACCTATGTCGGTTGAGGCACATATAACTAAAATAAATATCAATGAAATAGTATTAATATTATTTAAGGGAATTAAATAGTTCCAAATAAATAATGAAAATGTAGAAAGATAAATTAAAGATAAAAAAAATGTTAAAAAAAGATAAATATGATTGCTTTTAAATATTTTTTTAAACAATTGCCAAAATTCACTTAGAGCTAGAAAAGTAATTAGCATTAAAAGAAAAAATATCATTATAGAATTATTAAGAGAAAGATAGATTAATAGCACTAAAATTAGGGAAGTAACAAATCTAATCATTAATTGCATAATTTGATCCCTCCAAAATTACGTTTTACTTTTGTAAATTCAAAGATAATTTTGTTAAAATCTTTTATGGTAAAATCTGGCCAAAGTTTACTTACAAAAAAAATTTCCGTGTATGATGATTGCCATAATAAAAAGTTACTTAGTCTATTGGTATTCCCAGTTCTTATAAGAATTTCAGGGTCTGGAATATTTTTAGTATATAGGTTATTACTAATATTTTTTTCTGTAATAGGTAATGATAAACTATATAATTTTTTTACTGATTTAATTATTTCTTCTTTTGAGCCATAGTTTAAAGCTATATTAATTTGAATTCCTTGATTTACCTTGGTTAGCTTTTCTGCCTCTTTGAGTTTTTTTTTTAGTGATTTTGGAAATTTGTTTATATTTCCCAAAATTTTTAGCTTAATTTTTTGTTTTATTAGTTTTTTAAGTTCCTTTTGGATATATTTCTCCAACAAATTAAACAAAAATTGTACTTCATTTTCAGGCCTTTTCCAATTTTCTGTCGAAAATGTGTATAATGTTAAATATTTAATATTTTTTGCTATTGCTGCGCTAATTATATTTTCTACAACTTTTACTCCTCTAGAATGACCATAATTTCTCGAATTTCTTTCTTTTAAACCCCACCTGCCATTGCCATCCATAATAATGGCTACATGCTTTGGTGAACTCATATTGTCATTATTTCCTTCTCTTTTGCTGCAACTCTATTTTCAATAACTTTTATCTGATTATCGGTATAGTCTTGGATTATTTTTTCTTTTTTTTTAATATCATCTTCAGAAATTTGTTTATCTTTTAGTAATTTTTTTAATTCATCATTAGCTTCTCTTCTTATATTCCTTATAGAAACCTTACATTTTTCTCCCATAGATTTTATGATTTTCTTAATTTCAGATCTTCTTTCTTCACTAAGATCGGGGACGGGTAACCTGATGAGTTGACCATCTATTTGAGGGTTTAACCCTAATTCGGATTTTTTTATAGCTGAGTCAACTAATACAACATTGTTTAAATCCCATACCTGAATATTTATAGTTCTAGGTTCAGGAGTGGTAATACTTCCTAACTGATCAATGGGCATTTTTTGTCCGTAAACATCTACTTTAATAATATCAAGCATACTTGCGTTTGCTCTACCCGTCCTAAGAGATCCTAGTTCTTGTTGAAAAACCTCATAAGTTTTCAACATTTTTTGATTATATTTTAATTCCTCAAACATTACTCACCAATTTTTATTCTAATAAATTCATTTACACTTAAATTAGAAATTTCAATACTTTTTATCACATCTTTAACTTTTAACTTTGGATCCATCACCCAGTCTTGAGTCATTAGACTGTTTTCTTCTTTAAATTTATTAATTTTGCCTAAACTTATTTTTTTTGCAATTTCTTCTGGTTTGCCAGAATTTTTTAATTCCTCTGCAATTAAATTTTCTTCTTTGTTAATAATATCTTGATCAATATCAATTGTATTTAAGGCTAGCGGATTAGATGCTGCTACATGCATAGATAGTTGTTTACCAAATAAATCTATTTGCTTAGATTTTTCATTAGTATTTAAAGATACTATTACTACTAATTTAGAAACATTATCTTTGACTATCGAATGTTGGTAAGCATAGTTTGTGGAATCCTGAGCATTTAAGGTTTTAGCTCTTCCTATTGTAATTTTCTCACCAATTTTTGCTATTAAGGCAACTAAATTTTCTTCAACAGTTTTATTATTTTTCATAGTAGCTATTTTTAATTCATCAATTTTTGAAGAAAGATTATTGTTTAATTCGCTTAATTCTTTAACAAATTCGATGAAATCCTCATTTTTAGCAACAAAATCAGTTTCACAATTAATTTCTAATAAAGACATTTTTTTTTTGTCACCTGAGATTGCAACAACACCCTCAGTTGCTAATCTTGACATTTTCTTAGACGCTTTAGCTATACCTTTTACTCTTAAAATTTCTACAGCTTTGTCAAGGTCTCCATTTGACTCTTTTAGTGCAGCATTACAGTCTTTAAAACCTGCTCCTGTTGATTTTCTTAATTGTTTTACTTTTTCTACATCACTCATTCTAATTCCTGTAATAAATTTTTGGTTTAATTAAGTTTAGTTTCTTCTTTTGCTTCAGTATTTTTTTTCGAGTCTAAAATATCAATTTTCTCTTCTTCTTTTTCGTTATCAGGATTGGCAACTTGTGGTAAGTCTTTTTTTGCATTTTGAATAGTTTCTTTTAAAAGAGAACAATATAAATCAATTGATCTCCTTGCATCATCATTTCCTGGTATTGGGAAATCTATACCATCAGGATTTGAGTTAGAGTCTAACACAGCAACTATTGGTATACCTAATTTTATTGATTCTTTAATTGCTAAAGATTCATAATTTGTATCTATTATAAATACTAGATCAGGAACTTTTTTCATGCTAGATATTCCTCCTAATGATCGTTGCAACTTATCTCTTTGGCCACTCATTTTTAACAATTCTTTCTTTGTAAAGCCTCTATTTTCAGATTTTAAATCCGACTCTATTTTATCAAGTTTTTTTATCGAATTTGAGATTGTTCCCCAATTAGTAAGCATGCCTCCTAACCATCTGTAATTGACAAAATATTGATCTGTATCTTTGGCAAGTTCAGCTATGGCCTCAGAAGCTTGTTTTTTTGTTGAAATAAACAATATTCTTCCACCAGACGAAATTGTAGAATAAACTTTTTCTAAAGCAACTTTTGCTAGTTCGAGTGTTTGTGTTAAATCAATTATGTGTATAGAATCTCTTTTACCAAAAATAAATTTCCTCATTTTTGGGTTCCACCTTAAAGTTTTATGGCCAAGATGAACGCCAGCTTCTAATAATTGCTCTATTGTTAGGTTTGGTAATTTCATATTTTTTCCCGGTTGTGCCACCACAATTACTGCCTAAAAAGGACCGGAGGTATAAAACCAGAAATTGTGTGCGTA
>MDTB01063904.1_pt1 | contig 12156 bp, 12 predicted proteins | sample 811161 | NCBI WGS metagenome assembly MDTB01 (sample SAMN05326650, study PRJNA326480) | marine metagenome | isolation source: seawater | place: Mediterranean Sea | collected 2009 | reverse complement strand
TGGGGCAAATATTTATCGATAGCTAGTGATGAATTTTGGCAAGTTAAATTAATTACAGTAAAACCTAGACATTCTCTTTCATTGCAAAAACATAAGTATAGAGCAGAACATTGGGTTGTAGTAAAAGGAATTGCTCAAGTAAGAATTGAAGATCAATTTTTTAAACTAAAGGAAAATCAAAGTACTTTTATTCCTTTAGGTTTGAAACATCAGTTATCTAATCCCGGGCAAGAAGACTTGTTAATAATAGAAGTACAGTGTGGAACATATTTAGGGGAAGATGATATTATTAGATATGAGGATAATTATGGTAGAAGTTAGTTGTTAAAAGTTAAGTTATCTTTTTTATTCTAATTTTCTAGGGGATGAATTTAAGAAAAAAGAAAATTCTCGTAACAGGAGCTGCAGGATTTATAGGATCTGAAATTGTTAGAAGGCTATTGTCTGATGGAGTTGAAGTTTTTGGGATAGATAACTTGAATGGTTACTATAATCCCTTGTTGAAAGAGAAAAGAATTGAAACTATAGAAGAAGTTAATCAAAATAATTTATGGAGTTTTTATAAAGAAAATCTTGAGAATGCAAAAAAGATAGATGAAATTTTTAAAAGACACAATCCTGATATTGTTATAAATTTAGCAGCACAAGCAGGCGTTAGATATTCAATAGAAAACCCAATGAGTTATATCAAGAGTAATCTCGTTGGATTCTTAAACATTTTACAAGGATGTAGAAACTATAAAGTAGAACATTTAATTTATGCATCAAGTAGTTCAGTCTATGGAGGGAATAAAATCACTCCTTTTAATGAATCTAATTCTGTTGATCATCCTGTAAGTTTATATGCGGCCACTAAAAAATCTAATGAGATATTAGCGCATTCTTATAGCCATCTTTTCCAAATCCCTATGACAGGGTTGAGATTTTTTACTGTTTATGGACCTATGGGTAGACCAGATATGGCACCAATGATTTTTGCAGATGCAATGCTAAGGGGCCAACCAATTGATGTCTACAATAATGGTGAAATGTCGAGAGACTTCACATATATAGATGATGTAATAGATGCTATTCATAAGTGTTGTTTAAAAACTCCGTGTTCAAATGTTCACTTTCATGAGGAAAAACCGGAACCTTCAACCTCTTTTGCTCCTCATAGGATTTTTAATGTAGGAAGTAATAATCCAACTAATCTTTTAGATTTTATTAAATTGTTGGAATCTTCTTTGGGCGTTAAAGTAATAAAAAAAATGAGACCCATGCAACCTGGCGATATAAAAGAAACTTTCGCAGATATAAATAAGTTAAAAGACTGGGTGAATTTTAGTCCAAATACTTCATTAAATACAGGTATATTGAAATTCGCTTCATGGTATAAAGAATATTTTAATTCTGATTATTATCAAAGACCTTGAAACTCCTAGTGGAGTTTAGCATTCAGAAAATACTAATTTTCCTAGTAATAACCAAACCCATAACCATTTCGCCATAAGCTTAGACCAGCATCTCTCTAATTTCATCAGTATTTACAATTGATCTTGAATTAAAAAACCAAGCAGGTGAAACTATTTTTTGCTATGAAATCTCAATTTTTTTTTAAACTCTTCCGATTAAGTAAGAATTATTACATCTAATCCATTATTAAAAATTTCAAAATTATTAATACTTTTTAATGGTGTTGATACTTTTGTAAATAAAAAAAATTTTAAGGATAATTCTAGATAATTTTCTATAAATCTTTTTAATCAGATTTTTTATTTGATTAATTTAATTATTAGGTTTATTAGCATTAAATTTATCTTCAGAATTTTTATTAAAAGTAATAGCTCATTAAGATAATTTTTTAGCAATTAATAAATTATTTAACTTTAGTTTTTTAAAATTTAAGGATTTTTATGCAGTGGTATCAGATCTTCGAGATAATTACCATATTCATTTTTGTTAGAAAGTTTAGAGAGGTTTAGTAATTGATTATTATCTATCCATTTATTTCTCCAAGCCACTTCTTCTGGACTTCCAATTTTTAAAGATTGTCTTTTCTCTAATGTATATATAAAATTAGATGCCTCTAGTAAAGAATCATGAGTTCCAGTATCAAACCAAGCTGATCCTCTACTAAATATTTCAGCCTTTAATTTCCCTTTTTTAATATAAATATTGTTTAAATCTGTTATTTCCAATTCACCTCTTTCAGATTTAGATATTTTTTTCGCATAATTTACTACATTTTTGTCGTAAAAATAAATTCCTGTAACAGCGTATCTAGTTTTAGGATTTAAAGGTTTCTCAATAATACTTTTAACTTTATTATTTTCATCAAATTCAATAACTCCATATCTTTCAGGGTCTTTTACTTTATAACCAAAAATTGTGGCAGAGTTATTTGAATTGCAAGCATTTTGAAGAATTTTAATCAAGTTGTCACCGTAAAATATATTATCTCCAAGAACTAATACACAATCATTACCCTCTAAAAAATCCTCCGCTATTAAAAAAGCTTGTGCGATTCCTTCAGGCTTCTTTTGAATTTTATAATTTAAATTTATTCCAAAATTTCTTCCATCACCAAGTAATTTCTTAAATAATTTTTCCTCCCCAGGATTTATTATTATTAAAATATTTTTTATCCCAATAAGCATGAGGGTTGTTAATGGATAATAAATTAAGGGCTTGTTATATACAGGCAAAAGTTGTTTGCTAATACATCCAGTTAAAGGATTTAGTCTTTTCCCAGATCCCCCAGCAAGAATAATACCTTTTCGCAATTTTAGATCCTAATGATAGTTTATTATAGCTAATAGAGTTTTTGGCTTTGTTTTTTGTATAGATCTTTATTAATAACTGGTGGAGCTGGTTTTATTGGAAGTAATTTTGTCCATTATTGGACAAGAAAATATTCTAAAGATAGGATTGTTGTTTTGGATTCTCTTAGCTATGCCTCAAATTTGGACTCAATCAATAATTTATTACATTCATCAAAAATTAATTTTGTAAAAGGAAATATAAATGATCAAGCTTTAATTCTGAAAATTTTAAAAAATTTTAAAATATCTCATTTAATTAATTTTGCAGCTGAAACTCATGTTGATAGATCTATAAAATCACCAGATATTTTTATAAATTCAAACATTTTAGGAACCTATAATCTTTTAAAATGTTTTGAAGAACACTGGGATGCAAATCAAAAACCCATAGATTGGCGTTACCTTCAAATTAGTACAGATGAAGTTTTTGGAACTTTGGATTCTGAGAATGAAGAAAAATTTAATGAAAAATCTTCTTATAGTCCAAGATCCCCATATTCAGCCAGCAAAGCTTCTTCTGATCATTTAGTACAAGCTTGGAACGCTACATATGGACTGCCTACTTTGATTACCAATTGTTCAAATAATTATGGACCATATCAGTTCCCAGAAAAATTGATTCCTTTAACAATTACTAATATTTTATTGAATAAAGAAATTCCTCTTTATGGTGATGGTTTAAACATAAGGGACTGGCTTTTTGTCGAAGATCATTGTGGAGCAGTTGATCTAGTTATTAATCAAGGAATAATTGGGCAGAAATATTGTGTAGGAGCTAATAACGAAATTAGGAATATTGATTTAATTAAGAAAATTTGTTTGTTGGTTGATAAATATTCTTCAAAATATAATTTGAGACTAAAAAATGCTAAAAGTTTAGATTTGATTAAATTTGTTCCTGATAGGCAAGGACACGATAAAAGATACGCAATAGATTCATCAAAAATCGAGATTGAATTAAATTGGAAACCAAAAGTTGAATTCGAAAATGGTCTTAGTCAAACAATTAATTGGTACTTAAAAAATAAAAAATGGTGGGAAAATTTAATTAAAAAGTAAAAGATAAATTTTTTGCTATGAAGATTTTTTTATAAATTCTAAAATAAGATAGAATATTTATATTTGCTAAGATTCAAGAATATTAGATTTAAAATAATGAGTTTTGATGATGTTGTTATTAAAGGAGGATTGGGTAATCAACTTTTTTGTCTTTTTTATGCTAATAAACTTTTATTTCAGAAAAAAAATGTTTCGTTGAATCTAGTAAATTACTCATTACTTAAGAAAAATAAAAGAAAATTTGTACTAGATAAATTGTTGCCAAATATTAGTAATATATTTAATATGAAAAATGGATATAAATCATATTTTATTTTTTTATATTCAAAAATTCTTGAAAATCTTTTTATTAAATCAGAAGAAGATAGATTGCCAGGGGATAAATCTTTTTTGAAACTATATTGGCCAAATTGTTATCTGCATTCTGGCTATTTTCAAAAGATAACTAATTCAATGTTGGATCAAAATTCTTTAAACTTAACAATAAATCAAATCTCTCCTTTTTTAAATGATTATAAATCTCAATTCTTAGCTATTCATATTAGACGTGGTGATTATCTAACTAAAAAACACATAATGCATGGAATTATTTCACAAAGTTATTTGGTGGAAGAGACAAAAAAACAAATTTCAAAAATAGATTTTGAAGGAATAAGAATTTTTTCAGATTCACCAGAATTAATTGATTTGAATAATTTTAAAAATTTACACAAAAATATAATTATTGATGAGGGAGGTGATTCTGTTGATGTTTTTAAAAGAATGTCTAATCATAAAGGATTAATAGCATCTAATAGTAGTTTTTCATTATGGGCAGGAATATTAGGTGAAATAAAATATTTCTCAATTCCTTATTTTTGGATGAAAAATGTAAAGTCTTCAATAATAGGTTTGGATTATATTCCAAGATATAAATGTATGATTAAATAATATATTACATAGAAAAAAATGAAAAATGATAAAAACTTTATTTGTATCTCTTGCTTTAATGACGATTTGGAATGGTTTAAGGAATTTGATTATCCTCATATTATTTATGATAAATGTTTTGAAGGTATCAAAAAGTCAAAATATTATCCATACGAGATACTACCTTCTAATTTAGGTAAAAGATATCAAGGTATGAATATTACGAATGGTCAAATAGGTGGTTATAACATTAATGAGTATTTAACTTATATAATTTCAAATTATGATAACTTACCAGAGCATATAGCCTTCATTAAGGCGAATATTATAAAAAGACACGTTTCTTTAAGCTTTTTTAAAAGAATTTTGGATAATAAAAATTTTACTTCTATTGAAGAATGGGATCGATCTAATAATAGAAAAATTAAATTACTAAATAAAAGCTACTTTATTTCTAAAGATGGAGGTTGGAATGAGTTGAATAACAGTTGGTATTTAAATAAAAGCAAACATCCAAATAAATTTTTTAATAATTTTAATATCTTTATGAATTTTATTTTTAAATCATACAATAATCCTAAATATATTAGATTTTGTCCAGGTGCTAATTACATAGTTCCAAAGAAAAACATCTTAAAATATGATTTAGTCTTCTATAAAAATTTGAAATATATAATAAATTATTCTCAACTATCTGGGGAAAGTCATATTTTAGAGCGTGCCTTATATAGTATTTGGAATAAAGAATATTTGGTAGCTGATATCATGAAGAGTCCATTGAATGAGTTTACAGTTTTCCCTAAGAAAGAAAATAGTTTAAAAGCAAATATAAGGAAATTAATTTCTAAAGTTTAATATTTTTATTAAATTTATTAGCATTAATAGGTAATACATCTTTTTACCATGAAATCCTAAAGGTAAATCTATTAATTCTTGAATTGAAAGAGGAGATTCAATAGAAAATTCCTTGGAAATATCAAATGGTGCCCAACTTAAGCCTTTTGATTCTAAGAATTGTCTGTGCAAAACACTAAAGAATCCGTCTTCATTAAAGTTTGTATATTTTTTATTATCTTTTAATTTAAATTTTATTGGTGCTTCTAAAAGTCTCTTACTTCTTAAAGAAAAACCGCCATTACCTATTGTAAAAAAAGCTCCATCTTGATCTCTAGAATAATCCTTATCATTTTCTCTTGGAATAAAGGGAGCGCCAATATAATCATAGTTTAAAAATTTTGGATCCCATTTTTTGGGATTTATAATATAGCCGTCCCATTGAACTATTAATATGTGAGAAGTTTTTATATATTTATATAGGGAATAAATTATAAAAATACTGTAATCTTTAATAGAATTAATTTTATTTATCTTAATTATATCTATTATCTCAGCTTCTTTTTTATTAAGGCTTATAGTTTTTGATGAGAATAAAATTGTTTTATAGGGATTTAGACTTTGATTTGATTTTATTAAAGCATTTATGGTTTTTTCTATTTTAATATCACTTACAGAAACTATCGTAAGTTTTGATTCTTTTTCCATAATTTAAATTTAATTTTTTTTTCTAAAAGTAAATAATAAGAAGGAAATAAAAAATTCAGTAAGAAGAAATTTAAATAATAAAACCAAACTTTTGATTCTATTGAAGATTGAAAAATTTTTTTTCTTTTCTATTAATAATAGGCAGTTTTTCAAAATGAATCTGTTGTACCTAAAGTCGTAAATATCTATTTTGAATTTCATGAAATATTTTAGATAAATTTGAATTATACTTTTGGATTCCCTTCCTATATTCTCAATAATTAATCCTCCGTGTGAATTTAACGAATTAATTAAGTTTGAAATAGTTTTTTGGTCATTTAAAATATATTTATTTTTGATTATGATCATATCAAATTTTGAAAATTGAGCGTATTTATTTTCTTTAAGTTTTCCTAAGTTAATATTTTTAATATTTGGTTTATTAAAGAATAAATCCCATATTTTAAGATTTAGATTATTTTCTTGATTAACTTCTAATATCCATGCTGAAGGATTAATTTTATAAAGCTTATTGCAAAAAGAATTATAAAATAATTCAACATAAGAATAAGGCCATAATCTTATTGTTCCATAAGGATTGTTTTTTATTGAAAGGTTATTTTTTTCAATTATTTTTACTAAACAATTTTCTTTTTCCATAAATTCCTAGCCAATATAAAGGGGAAAGATTTTAGCAAGTAATTTCTTTATAATTTTTTTAAAATTATTTGGTAAAAACGATAATAAGCTTTTTGAAGTAATACTCTCTTTAGTTGTTAATATATTATATTTTGAATAAACATGTCTTGTATCATTAATTAATTCTTTGATATTATCATTTGAAATGATTTCTCCCTTTTCATTTTGATAAGACCAGTCTTTATAGTAATTAGCAGGCGAAATCCATCTATCCTCACTGTTACCGAATCTTGCCCATTTAGATGGTGCAATTATTTTTTTAGGTTTTTTCCCCATTGTTATAGGAAAATATGAAAAACTTGAATTTGATACTATTAAATATTCTGAATGAAATAAATGTGTAAAATCTTTATCTATTTGACCTTTCAATATTGTTAATTCAGGAAGTAAATTTTTTGCATAATCATAATCATCTGTTATTACATAGAATTTCATATTTTTGCAAATTTCTTTCATGTTTTTTATGGCATTCAACCAATAAGTCTTAGGAAGAATCAAATCTTTAAACCTTTTATATTCTCCCCCTCTTATATTTAAAATACATTTAGGTCCTTTGAGCTTTTGTTTAAATTTATTTGAATTTCTTAATTGAATATATTGGTTCACATCACTATTTAAGAGATATTTTTCTGATTGAAATAAGCCCTCCAAAATTGTGTTTGGTTTGATTTTAAGTATTTCTTTATCAAAATCACTAACAAATGTTTTTAGAGAATTATCGTAATATAACCTTTCTCTGAAAATGTTTGTATTATTGATTTCTGAAATATTATTTTTGGTATCTTTCTTAACTTCATTCGTTGAATATGAGATTTTGAGAAATGATTTAGCTTTGAAATTCTCAGGATTAATTATTTTATATTTATAACCTAAATGACTGCTTATGGATCTTAAAGTGACATAGTTCCAAAGTTGGTTACCTAGACCCTGACCATCCAAGAATTTAAGATAAAGCATAAATCTAGTAAAACGAACTTTTTGTATTTCTTGTTCTAAGAAATAAATTTACAGCGCATAAAAGTCCAATAAACGAATAAGTAAGATTAGTTAATGCTGCTCCATAAATCCCCATATAATAAATAAATGGAATGCCTACAAGAATACAAGTTAAAAGAACTATTAATTTTGTTTTGTTAATGTCTTTAAAAAGATTATTTACTACAAGATATTGATTCATAAATGTTTCATAAATAATGTTTATCAGAAAAGAAAACGATAGTATCCTTAAAATATTTTTTATTACATTGGACTTATCTTTTACAAAATAATTAATAATAAAGTCAATATTTAAATTTAGGATTGAAAAGGTAAAAAATCCTATAGTAAAAATTAATATTGTAAAAATGATAAACTTTCTATTTGCTTCATCTTTGTTGATTTTATATATTTTTGACATTCTAGGGAATATTGAATTACTTAAAGGATGAATAATTTGAATACACAAATTTTTTATTCTATCTGCAATATTATAAATTCCCAGGTTTTCTAAACTTGCAAAAGTTCCAATCATATAAGGAATGCATGAATTTGAAAAATTACCAATTATTGATGAATTAAAAAGTAAATAACTTTTTTTTATTAACTTAATTGATCTTTTAATATTTCCAATTTTTATATCTTCTTTATATATTAATACTATTCTCAAAGTACTTAAAATTCCTGTAATAAGAGTGGCTATTCCAAAGTAAAGAAAATATATTGATATGTCATCTGCTCTTGTTAAAAATTTAAATATAAAAAAAGCGAATATCAATCTATTAGTTAATTGAAAAATTGCAGATTCATAAATTCTCTCTCTACCTTCGAAATACCAATAGGATTGCAAAAAATTTCCCAAAAGAGTTAGTAAAGAATATAAGTAAGCACATTGATTTTTACTAAAAAATAAGCTATAGATAATTAAAATTATTGAACTTATAATAAGTAGTATAAATTGAGATGATCTAGTTGTTATAAAAATAGCTCTTCTTTTTCTTAATTGATTTTCATACATTGATATTTGTTTGCAAGCATATTGAGGAAATGACCAGTCAATAATCCATATAAAATAATTAATAATAATTTGACAAAGCACTATTTCTCCCCAACCACTAACTCCAAAGCTATCAATAAGTTTAGGTAATAGAATAATACTTAATAAAAAGTTTGATGCATTTATAAGGAATAAAGAAAAAGTATTTATTGTTAACTTTTTATCTAAAGAAAAGTTTTTGATAAGATTCATTTTATTTTTTAATTAATTCATTATATTTTTTGTGGAAAGAATTTGTATTATTATTTAATTTGAGGATATAATCTTTTAAATTGAATTCTCCTTCATAAACTAATCTTTTTGAGTCAAAAAACCTTATTAAAAAAGTAAAATTTTTAGGTAATAATCTTATTAATATTCTAATAATAAAAAATGGGATATATATTTTCTTAATTATTTTCTGTTTTATTATTTCAATTAAAAATCTAAATTCATAAATTGCATATTTTAAACCAATTCTATTTGCAAGATAATTAGATCTTCTCATAGCTACCAAAGGTTTATTAATGTTATATATAACAAGTTTTTTTTTGATACACCTTAACCATAATTCATAGTCTTCGAAGAGTTTAATATCTTTATAAGAACCTACATCCAAAATATCTTTTTTCCTATACATAATGCTTGGATGATTTAATTGATTTCTTCTCATAAATCCGCCTATCATTTCATTATAGTTTTTCATCTTTTTAATAAGTATTTCATTATCAAAATTTTTGAACTCAATAACATCACTCCCAACAATTGAAATTTCTGGATTATTTTGTAATAGATCATATTGGATTTTTAATCTATTTTCTAGATTAATATCATCACTATCAAACCTGGCGATGATTTTGTAATTACATTTTAGTAAGCCATATTTCAAAGCAAATCCAAGACCTTTATTTTGATCAAAAAAATATAATTTAAATTTATTTTCGAATTTTATTATATTTTCTAAAAAATATATTATATCTATATCAACTAATCCATCCACAATTACTATTATTTCACTTGGGATATATTCTTGTATTAATAAACTATCTATGGCGATTATAAAGTCTTTTAGAATAGTCCCTTTATATATTGAACATATACAACTGATTGGAAGCTTTTTTTGATTTATATAATTCATAACTAATAAATATTTATTTTAGTTGTAAGAATTAAATTTATTTTTAAAATAATAAAACTATAAAGAGATAAGATTTTTTCCTGAAAATTATAATTAAATTTATATTTACTTATAATAAGTATCCTTTCTTTATTTTTAAGACTTCTTATTTGTTTTCTTAGTGATTTAGTAATAGAATTTTTATTATTTTGACAACTTATTAAATTATAATTGTTAGATCCTACAATGATTTTTTTTGAATTATAGAAATTAAATAGTCTAATGTAGAATTCAACATCTACTAAATATTTAAGTCTTTTATCATAACTAATTGTATTTTTTTTATAAATTAATGAAGAAGGGGGTCCTATGATGTTTGTTTTAAATAGTAATTTAGGATTCTTTATGAAATGTCCAAGTATTTTCTTATAAGTAATGTGTCTATTCGAAATTTGAATTTTAAAATTATTAAAATTTATATTTTTTGATCTCAAAATAGGAAGAATTAATATATTTGGTTTTGCCATATTAATAACTTGAAAAATATACTTAATCAAATTTTTTTCTTTCTGCCATGATTCATCGTGGTGCAATAACCATATATAGTCACCTTTAGCTTTTGAAATTAATTTATTCCAATTATTTACTGCGCCTAGAGTATCAACATTACGATTATAAATATAATTTTTGAAGAGCTTTTCTAAGTTATCATTTCTGTTTTTTTGAATTATTTCTTCATCCGAATCATCACTAATAATTATCTCAATGTAATCACGTAAATCATCTTCGATAGATTCAATAGAATCTAGAATTTTATTAAAGCCTGACCTGTAATTATATGTAGGTATAAGTATTGATAATTTAATCGATTCCATTCAATACCTCAGAAGAAAAAATATCTTTTTTAGGAATTTCTTAGGATTATTTTTTATCCTTTGAGATATAAATAAAATCTGATTATAAAAATACTTAATATTAAAAAATGGATTAAATTTAAAATCTTTGATAATTAATTTTTCAAAATTTAATAAAATTCTAGTCATTCTTTCATCTATTATTTCATTTTTCTCGATATTTATTATTTTGTTTTTAATTTTTTTAAATCTATAAAATATATCTTTCCCATTTTGAATATTTTCTTCGAGATTTTGCTTAATAATATCATTATTAAATTCTTGGTGCCCCCAATTCTCAATTTTGTTAATTATGGATTTTTTATTTCCAATTGAGGTAAAGTGATAACCAGAATTTGATATTACTTTGAATCTACTTGAATTTTTTCTAAGCTGATTAAGTGAATGTTCTTTAATTAATTTATAAGGTGAAACAATTGTTCCGTACCAATTACCATTAGCATAATTATTTAAATAATATTGGAATTCATGTTGAACAAAGACGGAAAGTTCATTTAATTTATTTTCAAGTTTTAAACTTTTTACTATTTCAAAGGGAGGTATTTCATCTAAATCTGATAAAAGGATAATGTCTTCGTCTTTGCAATTCTTTTCAAGTGCTATATGAATACATTCTCTGTGATAGGAGTCTAAAATGTAAGACAAATTGTTTTTGTCATAGTATTCGTGTTTCTCAATAAATAGAGATATTTTTTTGCTAACTTTTGAATTTGATTTCTTTAGAAAATTTATCAACCCTTCATAATTGAATTGAATATCTTCAATCTTGTGATAAATAATTTTATCTAAATATTTATGGTATCTCATGGAATTTTGTTCGAAAATAAATTTTTTAGAATTACCTTTAAAACTTTGCCTCGCTTCAACAATTATGAACTTATCGACAATCGGATAGAGGTATTCTAAACGAATTTCTAGTAAATCAAGCTCTTGAAAAAATAGGAAACTGTCAATTACCATTATTTTTGGGAACAGATCCTTTCATGTTTATTATTAATTTAATAGTTTTTAAAAAAATTAATATGTCTAGTAGAAATGATTGATTCCTTATATAAAATAATTCATAACTCAACTTTATCGCAGAATCTTTTATAGAAGCTCCATAAGGATAATTAACCTGAG
>MDTB01062938.1_pt1 | contig 12157 bp, 14 predicted proteins | sample 811161 | NCBI WGS metagenome assembly MDTB01 (sample SAMN05326650, study PRJNA326480) | marine metagenome | isolation source: seawater | place: Mediterranean Sea | collected 2009 | reverse complement strand
TCAGCAAAATGTAAAAAGTTACCAGGTGTTGAAGCCATAGAATAACTATTCCACAACTTCCATTCTAACTGCGAAGGAGTTGTTTTAACACTGACTATACTGCTTGGAATATTAACAATATTTGTGGATGTATCAATACCTTCCATATATTGGGTCGAATAATCACTTCGACTATCAGTACCAACCTTAATAACTGTCTGTGTTCCACTTGATAGCGCCATTAAAGGTGTTGTTGCAATGGATAAAAAATTATCTAATGACTGCGGTGTTTGACTGACAATATCAAGATTTGCATCATATGTTGTTGTGGTTAAGTCATACTGAACCACAGAAGAGAAATCATAAACTGCGCTTCCTTCAAAGTTTCCTTCAAAAATTAAACCAGTAAAATCAATTCGTTTTGGGTCAATCTTTGTTGAGTATCTTTGACTTTGAATTCCCTCTAACAAAAATTCTTCTCCATCTTCTGTTTTAACATTGTATCTAATTTCACCAGTCTTTACATTGAAACTAATAGATATTTCATTATTACAATTATCTTTTACAACTAGCGTTTCTGGTTCAATTGTAATCTTTTGTGTATGAATGTCACTGAATCTATTTGTTTCTGTACCTAACTGCCAAGTTTTATCAGTAACTGGTTTCATAACTCTGTTTTCATTATCGAATACCAAAGGGAAATTACCGTCCACTGGCGCAATCTTAACCGTTCCCATTTGAAAAAGCGTAGTATCATCAGTTGCACCAAAAACCTTTAAAGGTATGCCAGATAAATCTTCTGTTCTATCATAAAGATTGATTCCAACATGAACGTTTGGTATTGTTGCAACACTTGGTGTATCATTAACACGAATATCTGTCCATGAAATAGTACCTGGACCAGTTGCACCCTGTGCTCCTGTTGTTCCAGTTGCACCCTGTGCACCAGTTGCACCTTGGGCTCCTGTTGTTCCTTGAATACCATTAGGAGTGTAATTAATCGAATACATATTGTTCAATAGTAAGGGGCGGTAATCGCTCATACGAGTAGTTCCCGAGACTTTGTAGTAACGTAAATCGGCAGAACTAGCATCATAAAATGTTACACTGTCAATTGTCATAATAATGTTTACAACTGGTTCCTGACTATCAACCTCTTTATAAAGTTGTATTGTACCAAAACCGTGGTTTTCATCACCCCAAGTTGAAATCCAATTAGTAGCGTTCACTTCATACTCATCTAAAATTTGTATATAAATATTTGAAACCAATGAATTAGATGAATTATCTGTCATAAAAGAAGATATTGGTGGATTATCACCTACACCTGCAAAATTAAAACGTAAAGTTCCAGCACTATCTATACCTCTAACCCCTTGAGGACCTTGATTACCTTGAGGTCCCTGAGGTCCAGCTGTTTTACAAGTATTTGACTTATACGATGTATAACTGGAATATGACATATTAATATATTGTGAGATTGAAATATTTCTTTTTTCCTTAATTACAAATATTTTGTGTTTATCTCTACAATAAAAAACCTTATACTATTATATAAGGAATGTCTGAATATAGAACAAGAGAACAATACTGGGATTATAAGGATTACCTACAGCACCGCGAAGGAAATTGCTATTATAATAAGGGACTTGACTTAAAAGCCAGCAATCCTACAGAAGCTATTAAATATTTCAAGCTTGCTTTAAAACAGGATCCAAAAGATCAGGATTTTATTCGACAATTACAACTTCTTTCAGCATATGATGTATCTTGCAACAACTAAGAGAGAAATATCAAATAATAAACAATAATTATTGTTCATTATTTAATTAATTTGAAGGATGTGGGCGCTGACCTTTTTCTACAACTAAAGGTTCCGGCATATACACAACATTTCTTTCAAAAAATGAAGCATTTGGTAAAAGATTTAGCCCAGGAATAATCGCTTCTTGGGGTTTTACTAAGTTATTTGCATTAATTCCATAAAGTCGCGATTCAATATCAACAGAATTGCTTGACAACTGACTTCCTGGAACTTGTCCAACATTTATTCCCGCATCAGGCAATGCTGTTTTATATGAAACTCTTCTGTATGGGTACATTAGGTGATCCGAAAATCGGTCTATACTTTTTTGCTCCAAATCATAATCTCCTGATGAATTTTTCTGTCTTGTTGATGCCATCTTATATATTTACTTTATTATTTTTTAATAAATTTTTAAAACTAGTTATTTCTTGTGTGTAATCCTCTTTTTTAAAAAATTTTTGCATTATCGGGTTAAAATGATGAAAATATTCAAAACTGTATAAACCGATCAACCCATATTCTAAATCAGGTTCATTATTGTTTGACATTAACACTAATGGGATGGAATCTTCTAAATTCTTCATAACCAAACTTAACAATTCAACAAATTCAGGTATTTCTTTTATCCTTTGGTATAAGTTTGTAATTTCAGTCATTATTAAATCACTGTATTCACTTTTTCCAAAAACCTTTAATAAATCATTTTGGTACAAAAGATTAACGTTCTCATTATTTAAATAATTCTGATATTGACAACTATGTTCTAAATCATACATATTGTATTAAAAAATGTATAATTTTTATTTTTATATTTTAATTTCTGTTTTTGTTATTACTGTTATCTTTCGCTAATTCACGGGAAGGTAAACCGCCACGAATCCATCCTTCGGCCGCCGAATCTTCAATTAAATTGGCAGGGTTAGTAACTGTGGATTCAATCGAAGGAATCATCGGTGTATGACGATATTTGATATGAGAAGTTTCAGAAGTTGTTGTAATACTTTTACGGTTTGATACAGCGTCTCCTTGCTGTAATTTCGATTCCACAGTGCTGTCTACAGCGCCTCTTCCTAAAAAGGGGACAGTTAAAAACGGTCTTTCTTGTAATGAAACTCTGCATTTCGGGTTTGTTTGGATGGTTCCAATTTTTAATTCACTTTCATCATTGATTGTGCAACCTCCAACACCGCCATGTCCTCCCATATAGAAAACATTTGGTTGATTAGTCGCAAAATCAATTTGTGATTTCATACCACATTCATTCGCAAAATGATTTGTTGTTGTGTAACCACCAAATTGAGAATTCTGCATATTTTTTTGACTCTTGTCACAGGTGTCTTCACCCACTCGTGATAAGTTATAAAAGTTATAATCACCTACAGATGCCATTATATAATAAACACTATATAATAACTAAAATATTATTTTTTATATTAAATTAATTCTACAATTTAATTAGGGTTCTTGTACATATTTCTTTCACAGGCGAATTCGTTTCCTTCTTTACAAGATACCATAGTTCCATAACAAAATTCAGCAAATCCTTTTTGATCATTTGGTATTTTTGTATTGGGTGTAGTGTAAAAGTTTCTCATTGACTGATCAAAAACAAAATTATCTCCTAAATTTTGAAATAATCGGGGGTCAACATTTTGCTCTTCAATTAAATTCTTTTTAACTGCTTCATTAATATCTTCCGTTACTTCTTGATTAAAAGAAGGAGCTGCTTGTTTTCTTTGAGGATTCTCTCCATACTCGTTTACAAGAACATTCATCATAGGATTATTTGAGGTTGGTGTTGTAAAGTTTGGCTTTAAATTTTCATAAACTTCTCTATTCGTAAATCCTTCACGTTTTAAATCGTCAAGAGTAATTTTTTTATTGTTGCTTTTCGAAAAATATAACATTATGATAACAGCTAAAGTTACTACACCAGAAATAATTACCTTTGTAGAATTTGTGAAAATAAATCCTAAAATTGTTAATACTAAAATAAATCTTGTCATCGCATTTAATTTATCTTCTAACTGCATATTTTTTTCAGGCCATAGTTGTGTAATATGATTTTTATCTATTAATATCAACGGATTTTTTAACCAAAAGACAGACTGCATTATATATATTCTTATTTATTTATTTTTTTCTTTTTCTTCTTGTTTTTATTTTTATTTTTCTTTTTATTGTTTGATTTTCTGGGAGTTTTTTCAACAACCTCTCCCGTTGAAAATATACTCCCATTCTCTGAAGGTTTTAAATTACCTTTTTCTTGCTCTTCTTTTTGCTTTTGTCTCTCTGCTAACTTTTGTTGCATTCTTTCTTTCATCTTTGCTTGACGCAAATTTTGTCCCATCTGCGATTTCATTGCACTCATATTAACCTTACCACCACCCATACCCATTTTGTTTAAAAGATCTTGCATATTACCCATACCAGGTATAGATTGCATCTTCTCAACCATTTCTTGTGCTTCTTCAATTAATTCGCTTTCTTTTATATCTCCCTTCTTTATTTTTGTATCTAACTTTGTTCCAACAGATTTAACTAACCCCATCAATTTTGTAGGATTCTTAAAAAGTTTTTCAAAAACATCGTTTATTGATTGTGCGTCATCCATTTCAATATTTAATTCTTCAGTTGTTTCCTCTGCAATTTCTTTTGCAAGTCTACCAATCTTACCATCAAGCATTGAATTAATATTACTATGTAATTCATCTACATCAGGAAGATTTTCCTGACTTATTCCCGAAATATCCGCCATATCACTTAAATCAATATTCGAAAGATCAAATATATTTTGCATATCGTTCAGGGTTTCTTCCAATTTACCTTTGAATTCATCTTGATTAATTGCTTCAAATAACTTTGAAGTGTTGTCACCGAAAAAATTCTCTTCGCTATTCTGAACAACTGAAAATAATATTAATTGTAAATATTTCCAAATTGTTTGACGTGTTCTATCTGTAATATCCTCCTTCCAAAGCTTTGAAAATTGAATATTTGGTAAAAAATAACTATCATCACCACTAATTAATTCGTCCTTTTCATATAGAATGTCGAAAAATTTATCAGGATAATATTTTTCACAATATTTGTATACTGACTTAGCATCATCAGTTTCTAAATTGTCAAGAGTAATATCAATAATGCCTTGTGTAAGCAATTCTTTGCACTCTGGAAATGTTATAAGAATGTCTCTAACAAAATCTTTAACGATTTTATAGAGCTGTTTTTCATTATCTATTGGAGAACTGTCTTTTTTTTCACTCATATTACTATTTATTATATAAAAATAGATAGTAATGTATTTAAATTAAACTTATCGATTATTCTTTTGGCTATAATATAAATCACATAATTTTGTCAAATTCTGCATATATTTTATTGACTTTGTTTTGTTTTCTTCTCCCATATTTCTAACAGAATCACGGATATTATCAATATGACGTAGACAGACATGCATTTTTGGATGATTTGTGCTCAAAAGATCTTCGGTATAATCTTTTTCAATAAATAAATTGGCATCACCTGACATTATATTTTCCTTATATTTGTCAACAACGTAATATTTCCAACCTTCCAATATAATTCTAGGATTTATTTTTTTAACAGTTAGTAAAGCCATTTTACCACCACGAATACCTTTATTATCTGGAAATAAAGATTCAATTTCATCTACAAATTCTATAAAATGTTTATTAAATGCACCCAAAACAGTAGTACCCGACATTTGTGTATATTTATTTTATAATATTTTCTTTAATATTAAACAAAAAAGATATTTTTATAAGCGTGGTTGAGGTTTGGGGACATCTGCATCTCTTTCTCTTTGTAATTTCTCAATTGAATCATCCTCCACTTTATCTGGAATATAATCTTCTGGAGGGGTATTAATTGTATCATCGTGATCAAGTGTCACGAAATTATGCATCATTCTCATACCTCCATCACCTTTTGCTGACATTTGATCAGAAGACATATCCAAATAACTATAAGAATCTGAATCTCCTGCCATTTCTGTTATTGAAAATGCTAAAGGTTCGTCATTGTTCATAGTTGCCTTTTCATTTAATATTTTTTCTTTTGGTTCTAAATGTCTATATATATCATTGCCAAACAATACATGATAACCACGATTAACTAGGAGCAAAGCAGGAACTCTTGTCACAGTTGGTGGTAATAACATTTTTTGTCCATTCTCTAATAAAACCATTGTTTTTCCATGACCACCCCTTTCTCTGCGATCGATACAAATAAAACTGACTTCTTCTTTTATTTGTGACTTAGCTATTTTTTCTAATAGTCTTTTGCTAGGATCGCAAAAGTTGCTATAATATAAAACATTATTCATTATACAATTTCTAATATAAATTATCAAATATACGAACTTAATAAAAAAATTGATTAAATATATCTAGTTATATTATACTAAAATAAACAAAATGGACCCACGTTTCTCCAATCTAGTTGAAAATAAAGGCATTCTTACCTTCAAGCTTGAAGGAATTAATGTCAGTTTAGCAAATGCTTTGCGCAGAACAATTATATCTGATATTGACACCGTTGTAATTAAAACTTTCCCTCATAGTGAAAATAAAGCAAATATTATGATTAACACAACTAGATTCAACAATGAGATTCTTAAACAACGCCTTAGCTCTATTCCTATCCATATTGAAGATACAGCTATGCCACTTGATCAATATGTGATTGAAATTCACAAAAAAAATGAAACAGACACAATTGATTATGTTACAACAGAAGATTTTAAAGTAAAGAATGAAAAAACCAAAACTTACTTGAAACCAGAAGAAGTAAAGAAAATCTTTCCTCCAAATCATATTACAAAACAGTATATTGATTTTGTTAGACTCAATCCACAGTTGTCTGACCAAATTGATGGATCTGAAATTAAACTAACTGCAAAAATGTCTGTATCAAATGCAAAAGACGATGCAATGTATAATGTGGTTTCTACTTGCAGTTATAAAAATACAATTGACAAAATAGCAATGCAAGATAAAAAAGTAGAATATGAAGATGAACTTCGTAAGAAGGGACTTTCAGATGAAGATGTTATTTTCGAGGTGAAAAACTGGAGTCATCTTCAAGCTAAACGGATCACTATCCCAGATAGTTTTGACTTTATTGTTGAAACTGTTGGTGTTTTCCCAAATAAAGTTATTCTGCAAAAAGCTTGCCAGGTTATTAATAGCAAATTGCAAAATCTAATTGGTGAAGAACAAGATGATTATATGTCAATTCAAAAATCTGATACGACAATGCCAAATTGTTTTGATATTACTCTTAAGGGAGAAGACTACACCATTGGAAAAATTCTTGAGTTTTACCTTTATGTAGAGTGTTTCAACAAAGATAAAGTTTGCACATTTGTTGGATTTAAGAAATTCCATCCGCACGATGACGATAGTATTATTAGAATTGCGTTTAAGACTAGTGTTGATGTTGATATTGTTAAGCAACACCTTAAAAATGGATGCTTGAAACTGATTCAAATTTACAAGGAAATTTCGAAGGCATTTGAAGGTGAGATTATGAGTTCATAATTTTAGTGTTTAAAAGACCAATTTTCAAAGGCGAATAATATTATAAAAGTAATAACAAATAAATTTTTATTTGAAACCATACTCTGTCCTAACTTATAGAATACAATATTCGTAAGTACCTCTGCTACAGAATGGTGCCAGCCGTGCATTGTTGATTTTTTAATATTAAAAAACCTATCTATTGGATTTAAGACATTTTTTTCACCGCGATTTGGGTCAAAACAACCACCAAATATTTTTAAATAATTTTTATTTTTTCTAATAACGACATCTAATAAGTATTCAAAAATTTCCCATATTATTCCGAGTGCCTGGATTATAAAGAAATGATTTGGAAAAAAGAATCCAAGAGTTAAAAAGAAATACATATGGTTATATTGAATACCAAATAATTCTACTCGCGTGCAACCTTTATTGTTTGTTGATGTTGATGGACAAGGACACGAATTGGATACAAATAAAAACCATAAAACAAATAATCCACATATAATTATTAAATTTTTTGGAACTGTATTCATTTCTAATTCTATCTTTCTTTTCATACCTGTAAGCATATTAGTATTAAACATATTAAATATTATAAATTAATAATATATTAAATTTTTGTTTAATATAAAATATTATCAATACTATAATGAGTTATTGCGTAGCTATAATAACATTATTTAATCGTTGGGCGGATGATGGTGAAAAAAATATTCGCGCACTAATGCCACAACCATTAGACGTGGACTTTTCTAATTTTAATTCTAATTCTACTTCTAGATATGAATTCGCAAAAATATAAAATGAAATAATCGATTATAATAATTGATTATTTTATTTAACGATGAGGTCTAGGACAACTGCGCTTCATTCTTTTAGATGATCTTCTAGTTCTAGTAGTTTTTTTTTGTAACGCTTTTGCAGTTCTTTTTAATAAATTAAATGGAAGAGTTACCAATTTAATGGGCGAGAGACTTGGTTGTCTTCTAGAACGACCTCTTCCTTTTCTTGAACGTTTTCTACGCATAGAACGTTTTTGTGTTCTTCTACTTCTTTTTGCCATTATATATCTTAATTAGAAAAATAAAATTTTTATTAAGATATATAATTTATACGTCGTTTGCTTGAACAAATTGATTTAAGGATTCAACAGTTCTTTCACCGTCATAATCTTTAATCTTTTTACCATTTTTGTCTACAAGAATAAGATACGGAAATGCACTTACATCATATTTTTTAGCACTAGCTGCTCCTTCAGCACTGTCTTTTTCGTATTTAACTGTTTTAATTTGTGATTTATTTCCTCCAGAAAATTCGTCCCAAACAGGATTGAATTTTTTACAATGTCCACAATCTTTCCAGAACAAGTAAACAAGTGTTTTGTTTTCACCATCTCCTTCAAAACCTTCTAAATTTCTAGAAAATCCAGGAATATACATTTGTAATGATTGGCCGACACTTGTATGGTTTAATATAATTACAATTAAAGCACACACTAAAAGTAATCGAAAACCTAGGGGTTGTTTCATAAAAACTTTTTTAGAGTTTTTTAAAATATTCATAACTTCTTTGCTCAATTTCTTTAACATTATACATTAAATAAACATTATTATTTAATCATCTAGTTTGTTTCAGTTTTTTTATTTTCTAAATCTTTTTTGACAACATCCCTTCTTTGTTTGTGAAGTGGTTGATTGAGCGTATACATCAACTTTGCAGGATGCAAATTATTAACATAATCAATTACAACCGGCATTGAAATATTTTTTCCATCATTTCTAAGTTCATTTATAAATTTTTCGTGTAGTTTAAACATATGAGTTTTATACTCGAAATCATACTCTACTAATGGTTTATCTTTTTTGATATAACAAGAAATATAATTTTTGTGCAATTTTCTAGTATATTGATGAATATCATCTCTAAATTTTGAAAACGTATCTTTATCCTGAGGATAATATTTCAAATAATTACTAACCTTTCCAATTTGTCTCAAAGCCATATACTGGAATTGCAATTTCAAATTGTTACCCCTCAAGTGTTTTACTTTTTCATAAATTGGATTCCTCAATTTTGTTCGATGACCTTGAGGGTTTTTAAACATAATGCCAACAACATCATAATATGTATCCATAGAAGCATACTTTTCTTGGGCAGCATCATACGATTCAAAGTAGTATTTCTCAGGAAATTTAACATATTTATTGAGAGTATCACGTTGTTCTTTTGTAACATCTGTTACAATATGACCATCAATCTTATAAATCGCAATCAAATACAGTGATGGTTTCGTAATAATTTTAACAATTCTATTTTTAGGATGTTGAACAACAAAACTATAACAATATTCTTTGTTTAGATGATGAAATTCCATTCCAGATTCAATCATTGATTCTAGAAACATACGTCGAAAACTGGTGGTAATATCTCCATTTTTAATTTGGTTATCAGCACCAATAACAGATTTGGTAGTTATTTCCCAATGATTTCCATCTACAATTTCTTGTTTACAATCATCCGGAAATTTTTTATTTTTATCATAAAACAAGTTAATCATTGTTCCTTCTATAAATTCTTCTGAAGTTACTTTACTGAAATCTGTATTATTATTCTTGAAAGTTTCATATGTTAATGACTTTGGTGGAGAAAAAGAAATAACCAAATCGTCGCGTGTAATTACAGAACGAAAAATACCGATAGTTCCGCGCTTTTCATCTTCCAATTTCGGATTTTTATAAGTATAAAGTTGATAAATATTATTATCAACTCTATGAACAGTTCGCGAATCTATTCCATCAGGTAGATTATCAAGCGATGAAATATCATAAACAATATTTTCAGTGTTCATCATTTGCTTATGTATAATTATAAAGTGGGTTTAAATCTATTTAATAAAGTTTAAATTTAATAGTATTTTATTTCTACTATAAATATAAGTAATGTCTGAAAGTAATGAAGAAAATATGAATATTGAAGTTGGTGACATTATTGAAATCGAATCGCCATCAAATATTGCTTACCACGAAAAACAATTTTTAATTCATTATCTAGATGAGAAACTACTTACAGTAATACATATTGAAACATTAGAGAAACTTTCAGTTTCAATAGATAATGGTAAATTAACAGACGAATCCATTACTGCAATAAATATTTTAGATAAACCAGAAAACAAAGGATTTGCAATTAATAACAATCTAGTTCCAGGACAATGGATAGATATTCACTTTAAAGGTGATGTTCCTATGATAATCACTGGAGAAATTACTAATTTAGAAGAAGATATGATAGAATTAACATTATATCCGAAAAAAGATATGATTTACATTGATTTCGCATATAAGGGAATTCCTAAAGATTTGGATATTGATAACATTAATATTAGAGACAAACCTGTACAACTTGTAGAAGATGAACGACAACTAACAGAAATAAAAGAAGAAGAGGAAACAGAATCAAAAACAGAAGGAGAACCTAGAGAAGATGATGTAAAAGAGAAAACACCTGACGCTGTTGAAGAAGAAGATCAACTAATGCTTGAAAAAGAAGAAGCTCAGCAACAACAATTAAGTAAAGATAAAATCGATGAATTGATATTGGACGCAGATGAAATTGAATTTGGAGAAGATCTTGATGCTATTACACAAGTTGTGGTTGTTCCTGAAAACGAAAAAAGGTATAGTATTGATAATCAAACAACAGACATGTTAGATGATTTACTAGCAAGCGTTCCAACAACAGAAAGAACTAGAAAAGTTCTCTTTGATATTCACACAACAATCGAAAGATATAAACAATTACACAAGGAATACTCTAAATTCGATGATATGGGTAATGCAAACTCATTTATCGTTAAAGGTTCAGAGCATAAACCTCTTACTAAAGGGTTAAAAGACTTTTCTGTTTCGGTTCCCTGGATTATTCCGGTTGTCACACAAAGTAAAAAACTTTATGACATTGAAATAGATGAATTTGATGATAATTCTGATATTACACCATTAACACTTGCATATGTTAGAGATCAAGAAGATAATATAACACAAGATTACAGAAGCAATAATGGACCTGATAGCCAAAACAAATATTCGCATTTTTATAACGAACTTAACAATTATTACACACCCTTTGAACAACCGATGAATGAAAATTATATAACAAACAAAAAAATTGTTACGGACCAGAATGTAATTGTTAATAACAGTGATGATTTTGATTCTACTGTTGCCAATAAAGAAGGAATCGTTCAAAAAAAACGATTCCTAAGTGAAAGATACAACAAGGCGCTTACTAAGTTAGTACCAAACACAATTACCACTAATAGTTTAAATGCTAATGCTGTTCCCTTAACTCAAAATGACAGTCTCTTTCTTAAATCTTTTTTATTTTTGCCTGAACCAGTTGTCAATTTTTCTAGAATAAACTTGCCAATGACATCTATATTACAAAAAACCGAATTACACCAAAATATGTTACAATTAACGCAATTATTAAAGAAAACAACAACAATTACAACTAATGTTGTAGAAGATATTGATAAAGATTTAGATTACGATGAAGAAAAATATTTGAAAGAATTTCGAGAAGTTATTTTAAACGAAACGATTGATCATCCTGATAAATTCAATAAATATCTAGATTCTATAATACCAAGAACAAAAATATTATTTACTTTAATCAAAAAACACATCAAAGGAACAATATCTTTTGCAAAGGTTGTTGAATATATGGAACCTTTCTTAATTTATAAAGAAGATATTACATACAAACAATATCAAACTATTATTCATTTCTTACGTAAAAAAATTATTTCTCTTAAAAAACG
>MDTB01146585.1_pt1 | contig 12158 bp, 8 predicted proteins | sample 811161 | NCBI WGS metagenome assembly MDTB01 (sample SAMN05326650, study PRJNA326480) | marine metagenome | isolation source: seawater | place: Mediterranean Sea | collected 2009 | reverse complement strand
ACTGTTCAACTTTCAAACCATATCGGTTCAATCTTTGCTAAACATAACCTGCCCGCTGAACTTGGCACGGTGCGCGTTTCTGACCGACCTGACCTTGCACAGTTCCAATGTAACGGCGCGATGGCTGCCGCTAAAATAGCCAAGAAAAACCCGCGCGCTATTGCAGAGGCCATTGTAGCTGAGCTTCAAGACGACCCTTTATTCGCAGAAGTTTCCATTGCAGGCCCCGGCTTTATTAACCTAAAAGTCACCTCACAAATGCTATCCGCCCATTTAATTGAACTTGCCGAGAGCGAAAATAAACTTGTCGCCAATACAGGGCAAGGCCAAATGGCTATTGTTGATTATGGCGGGCCGAACACATCCAAACCAATGCATGTCGGACATTTACGTGCAAGCATTATTGGCGAGTCCATTAAACGAACATTAAAGCTAATTGGCTATGACACCAAGGGGGATATACACCTTGGTGACTGGGGCACGCATATGGGCATGGTGATCTCTGAATTTGAAATCCGCCATCCTGAATGGCCTTATTTTGACAAAAGCAAGAAAGACGGCTTCCCCGAAGAGCCACCCATCACTATTCAAGATTTAGAAACGCTCTACCCACAAGCATCACAGGCCAGCAAATCTGACGAAGATCGGATGGCTATATCCCGCGCCGCAACTGCAGAGCTACAAAAGAAGCAGCCTGGTTATTATGCCCTATGGCAGCATTGCTTTAATGTCTCCGTCGCCGCGATGAAAAATAACTTTGCCGCTTTAGACGTTTATTTTGAACTCTGGCTCGGCGAATCGAACGCACAAGACTACATCCCTGACATGGTGACCCGCCTGCAAGAAAAAGGCGATGCAATCCAAGATCAAGGCGCGATTGTTATTCACGTACAGCGCGAAGACGATAAAAAAGAATATCCGCCGCTTATTCTTTATAAGCGCGATGGTTCTGTGATGTATGGCACAACAGACCTTGCGACAATCGTGCAGCGTATGGATGACTTCTCCCCCGCTAAAATCGTCTACGTTGTGGACCAGCGCCAACATTTACATTTTGAACAAGTCTTCCGCGCGGCGCGCCTCTCGGGCATCGCTCCAGAGACGACAGAGCTTACTCATGCAGGATTCGGCACAATGAATGGCGAAGACGGCAAACCGTTTAAAACACGCGCAGGCGGCGTTATGAAGCTTGAAGACCTTATTAAGATGGGCATTGAAAAGGCAACCCAGCGCCTTGATGAAGCCAATATCGGGCAAGATTACAGCGCAGAAGAACGCGCCGACATCGCCCATAAAGTCGCAATTGCCGCGATTAAATTTGCAGATTTACAAAATAGCCGCACCGCGGACTATGTCTTTGACCTTGATCGCCTCACCTCATTTGAGGGCAAAACAGGACCTTATTTGCTCTATCAGACCGTCCGCATTAAATCTTTACTTAAGAAAGCCGCGGCGCAGAATGTAGAAAGCAAAAAACTAAGCGCCCTTCATTTAGCAGAGTTCGAAACCCAGCTTGGCCTAACCTTGGCCGAATTCCCCAATGTGGTCGAACTCGCGGCAAAGAACTACACACCCCACGTCCTCGCCGATTACACTTACCGCGTATCGCAGGCCTTTAGCAGTTTTTACGGCAACTGCCACATTCTTAACGAGGATGACGAGGACATCAAGCAAACAAGGCTGTATTTATGCGCCATGACCCTTGATGTGTTAGAACGCGGCCTAGACCTGCTTGGTATTCCTACGCCGGAGCGTATGTAGCTAATTATTATACGCAAAACATCTTCATATAATAATTTTTCTTATAAAAAAACAGTCTTACGCGCAACAATAATTTCCATATTTTCCGGAGCTTAACCCCATAAGCACGCTTATTGCTGGCCTTACGCAATATTTAATTTTCATAAAAGGTTAAAAAACTATTGACGGCATTACGTAAATAGATTATAAACCTTGCATTACATAAACTAAATTACGTAAAACACTCCTAAGAAGAGGGCACAAAACAATGAACACAGATTTCGATGTAGACTCACTATTCAGTGATGCGGCTGAGGCGGACACGGCGACAACAAATCAAAGCGCAGACGCTTATGAACAACAAGAACAAAACTTCACCAATTTTGAAGATGAATATAAAGATGCAGAAAACGGTTTAGAAGAAAACCCAATCTACAAAATTATTACATCTGGCAAAACTGGCGCAGAAATTCAAGATGCACTTATTGAATTTACAGCCGTAGAAGTTGGCGAAGATTCAGACAAGGTTGTCCAAGAGCTTGCAAATATAGTTAAACAATATGCAGAGCTTTCATCGATCACAAGTTCAGCCGTACGTGCGTCAAACAATATTGACCAAGCTGAAGTGTTCAACCTGACACTTGAAAAAATTCACGGTCACCAAGAAACATATACGGATCTCTCTGAAACATATAATCAGGCTATTCAAGCTTTGATGGCTGCGCAAAAAGAAGGCCGCGGCATTAAAGACATTATTTCAGAAACGAAGAAAAAGCGTACAGAGTTATCGGGACTTAAAGATTCGATGATTTCTCAATCAGAATCTGTTGACGAAGCACAAGGCGAATATGACGCGCAAATCGCCAAGCAGAAAAAACTACAAGTACAAGTAGACGAAGCGCAAGCAACAATCGAAATGTACACTAAGGGCTGTGAAGAAGTAAAAGACGAGCAAGGCATCGTCACACAGAAGAAAGTCCCTGCCCTTGCAGCTTTAGAAGCAGCATTCGCAGCGGAAAGCGGCGGCTTCTTTTTCTTTAAGAATGATAAAAAAGAGAAAATCGGCGCCGCAATTGAAAAAGCGAAAAAAGAAATTAAAGCGGCTGATGAAATCGTGGATAATATAAACCCACAAGTCACAAACCTTGAAGGCCCAATCTCGCGCTCAAAAGCAACGCTAGACGAAGCAAAAACAGAGTTTCAAGCACAGCAAGACAAATACACAGCGCTAGAAGACGAGCTTGCAAATGATGCAACAATCAAAGCCGTTGAAGAACTTATCGGCAGCGGCGACAACAAACATTTCACCGAGCAAGCAAAAAAATTCGGCAATGCAGGTGAAGAGCTCATCAGATTGATGAAAACTGAACTTGCATCATGTGTTGATTTTTATGGCGTACAGCAAGAAAACCAACAAAAGCTTTTGAACACAAGCTCAAACCTAAGCTCACAGCTTAAATCAATCGTTGCTGGCCTTCGTAAGGGTCTTACCAAGCATGAGAAAGCATATAAAGAGCTCAGCAGTAAGCTTGAGGACAGCATGCAGTCTCTTGATGACAGCAAGGCAGAAGAACTTGAAGTCGCAAAAGCACTTGAGGATGAAGGCGCGCGTCAAGAAGCCATTGATGACATTGAAAAGAAATATATGGATCTTCCGCCGCATGTGAAGCAAATGAAAGAAGACCAGCGTGATTATCAAAACTTTGCCAATGAATATTCGGCGCGTCTTGATCAAATCGCTTCTTTCGAACAACACATCTCTGTGGCGCTTGAAACAACAAATGTTACACATCAGAACGCTGTGAACTTAACACGTAAATCAGAAAGCCTGATGAACGAACAAGTCACAATGGTGAATAACAGCACGACAAACGCAACAGCAACCGTCGCACAGTTATTACAAGAAATTAACATCAACATGATTGCTGAATTTGGTCAAGCTGCAAGCAAAACCAATGCACTTATTAATCAAACCGGTGTTAATGCGATGGTTCACCGTCAAGAAATGGCGAATAAAGAAAAAGCCAACTCAATCAAGAGCCTCTCAGAGCTGACCAAAACAATGAAAAGCGCAAAAGCGTCTCTTGAAGTTGAAGCTGAGAAATCTGCTGCGCTTGGCAAGCTTAATGCAAATGCCGCACAGCAATTTGAAAAATCAGCGCAAGATTTGGTTAACACCACAATCAACAGCGAAAGCAATGCGAAAAAGCGTATGCAAGAAGATGAAGGCTATGCAAAGCAAGCTCTCGCGTCAACAAAGGAGCTTTTCCAAGCGCCTAAACCAAAAGAACCTGGCGCATAACTAGGCACCAGACAAGCAAATAAATTCATTATCGGGGCGGTCCACCCGCACAGCAGAAAGCAGGTAAAGCCGCCCCCTTAATACACGACACAAAAGACACAAAAACACGGCACAAACACACAAATAAGACGACGATTTTAGAGCAGACTGAACGAGGGTGGCATGTCAAATACTGAAACACAAAAAATTCTACAAAACTACGCAGACTATATCGCAGACGCGATGCCAGATTTCAAATATTTTGGCGCGGAAAAAAACATTCAAGACCTTGCGCGTAGCTTAAATCAATATGGCAATAACAGCATTCTCCTATCAGGGCCAGCAGGCATAGGCCGCCGCTCTCTTATTTCTGGCTTTGTCCAGAGCCTAGATGCAGATTTCATGCCGATTGAAATGATGAACACAAATGTCTATCGCATTAACGTCCAGGAATTATTCAACACCCAAAATATTGCCACTGTTGAACAGCGTTTTGACAATGTCCTCGAAGAATTAAAATCCATCAAAGCACGTACAGGCAACAAACCTGTACTTGTCATTGATGACGGCGCATGCTTTGCCAAAGAGGTAACAGAGCGCCGCGCGTCTTCGCTGCTCAATAAATTAAAAACCGCTGATATTGCCAGCGATGATTTTGACCTTATTCTAAGCCTTGATAATGACGCTTTACACCTCATGGAAAAAAGTCATAAAAACTTTCTTGCACATTTCACAGCCAAGAAAGTCGATACTATGGAGGACGGCGACGTTGTTGCCATGCTCGCCCATGAAGCAAAGCGTTATGTGCAAAACCAACTCACCATACCCGAAGAAACAACACAGAAAATCCTGGAGCTTTGTAAGCGCTATCCCGCGCTTGGTGATTTCTCAATGCCGAAAAACGCATCTGTATTTATGGATGAAGTCGCAACAGCATACCGCATTAAAATGCACAGCAAGCCAGAAGGCGTGATTGACCAAGAACAGCAAATCGCCAAGCTACAAGCCAAGCTAGAGGGCGCAAATGAATCTGATGCCGCATCAATCGAAAATGACATTGCGCAACTCACAGCCTGCATTGAACAATCTTATACCGACTGGGATAAAGCGAAAGAAAAAATCAAAGAAATAAAATCAGGAATATCCCTTTCTGAGGAAGCAACCGCAAAGCAACAAGCTAAGCTAGAAAAGTATCAAGCTGAGTTTTTAGAGAAATCAGAAGCTGAATATAACAAATTACGTGATGCTGGTGACAAGCGTGCAGCAAGCATGACGCTTGAAACGTTCATTTCAACAGACCAAACGAACAAAAATGAAAATATGAACGGCGAATACACCAAAACACGGCAGACTATTGAAAACAACAATGCATGGGTAAAAGCCGAAAACGAAAAACTTATGAAAGTCATCAAAGCTATGACGTTCCCAATCACTATGCCTGCTGATTTTGTTGATGATTACGCTAAAACAAAACTCGGCATGAATGATGTGCCCGATATTCGCAAACTTATTCGCTCCGCTAACGAGCATATTAACGGCATCGTTATGGGGCAGGAGCAAATGGTCAACCCAATGATTAGCGCCATTAAGCAGCGCCTAAGCCGTAAATCAGAAGCAAATAAGCCTATGGGCGTGTTTCTTATCCTTGGCCCTTCTGGGGTTGGTAAAACATATATTGCAGAAGTCCTGTCCGAAGAGTTATGCGGCGGTAACTTAAGCGTGATTAACATGGAAGGCTTTAAAGAAAAACACACCGTGTCGCGTATGATTGGCGCTCCTCCAGGTTATGCAGGTTATGATGAAAAAGCCGAATTAATTAAAATCAGCGAATCTAACCCATCTGGCGTTGTTCTTTTTGATGAGATTGAAAAAGCGCATCTTGATGTAAAACAGGCTTTGCTTACACCGCTTGATAAAGGCAAATTTACATCTGCCAACGGTAAAGACAGCGCAGATTTCCGTGATAACATCATTATGATGACATCAAATTTTGGGCAAAACATGTATCTTGAACATCAAGACGCCCCGTTTGAAGAAGTCAGCGCAATGGTTGAAAAATCTATTTATGAATCATTTGACCATTTCGCACCAGAATTCTTAAACCGTTGCACGATCGTTCATGCAAACTTCCTGACCGAAGATATTATTTGTAAAGTCGTTGCCAAGCGCGTACGTGACTTTGCCAAGGAATTTGTCGGTGAAGATGGCAGCTTTAGCGTCACAATGGATCAAGAGAGCATCCAAAAGTTCGTTCAAGAAAACTATAAAAAGAAAAACGGTGCGCGCGTTGTACAAAAAATGCTCGAACAGCAAGTTGGCGAATATATTTCAGACATGGTTTTGGAAAATGACGCCGAAGATAAAAACACTTGCGGCGTATTAAATATATGCTATAACGATGGTAAATTTACATATAATTTAAGCGACAGCAGTATTAAACTCAATGCTGAAAACGAAAACACACTTAGCGCCAGCGCAGTCAAACCTGCCGCCGCCGCAAACGCAGCCTTTGCAGTAAAATAAGGCGACAAAAATTAAGGTTATATATAGGAGCACAAACTATGACGACTGATAATAAAAAAAATAAAGACGAAAAAATTGACCTTGGTCAAGACGCCGTTGATGCGGTTGCAGATTTTGTAACCGACCCTAATCAGCGCAATAGAGTCTGGCAGACAATCCGCTGGGGTGTCGACGCCGCCAAAAAGTTATTTACGATGGGTGTCTATATTGCAACCAACGTGGCAACCGCCGTCAATAAATCTGCTCCTTTCGTCAAAGCGGCAGTTGTTGGCACATGGAATTTCGGAGCAAAAATCACCAAAAACTGGCGTAACAACCTAAAAAACAACTGGTCAGAGCTTGATGAGTTTGGCAACACACGTTCATGCACACCAAAAACCGTTAAAGGTTGGTGGCAAACAGCAAACTTTCCTGCCGCCGTTGGCCTAAGCATTGCCGCCGCATTCGCAGTAGCAGAGCTGCCTTGGGTTGCTGTTGCGGATTACCGCGACGACCCAATCTACAAAATGTATAAGCCACAAGCCAAAGAAGTTGCAGGCGAAAAAGAATGGACGGTTACTTGTGAATATTTAGAAGAAGAAAGCGAAGCTGATGCAAACTGCGCTTATTCAATCCCAGATAATAGCTGGCTAGACCTCACTTACCGCATTACGAACCCATCTTTTAGCAGCTTTTTCACAGGTTATTCGCCGCGTAACCACGCCGCAGCACCTATGCTTGCAGATGACAGCCAATATTGCGCGATTAACTCATTACTAGAAAAACCTGTCTTCGGCGCGGAAAAAAATCTGCCTCCAATTTACCGCGCACCTGTTTGTGATAAAGACTTAGATAAATTAATCGAAAAGCTAACGAGCGATATCAAGAATAAAGAAGGTGAAATTGTTCGCCCAGCTGGCGAAGTCATCGAAGATGATGGACGCATGTGGTACCGCCCAGCAGACCAAGGCTGGTGGATTACAGGCGCGCTTGCGAGTGTATGGGTTGGCGCAGTGGAACTTACTGGCGATGCCAAAGACGCTATTTTCGAATGGGCTGATGAAATAACAACGCCAGATCCTGAAGAAGAAACTCCAGCCGAGGGCGTTGAAGGCGAGAAAACATCAGCTGTTGATTTCAACAATGCGACAAACGGCTTGATCAGCAATGATAATCAAGACGTCACTTTAACGGCTAGCATTTCATTTGAAAGTGGCCCAAAAGTCAAAGTCGCTTAAATAAGATTTAAAAAGTTTTGTGTCCTATAGAAAAGTCTTGTATGCACCCCATACAAGACTTTTCTTTTTTTATAAAACGCGTCATAATCTGCATAGTTTTATATTACAGATAAATGGATAAATTCATGGAACATATCAGCGCGCAGCAATTTCTCGACGAAGCACAAAACGCCGAAGAAAAATTCTATATTTTAGATGTCCGCACAGAGGCTGAGTATAAAAAATACTGCCTTGCTGACCTTGCAAGTGACAATGTGCCACTGGATGAAGTTCCTGATGTTATCGACACTATCGTAAACCATTGCCAAGACATGCGCACCTATGTGCTCTGTAAAGCAGGCAAACGCGCTGAATTTGCCGCTTATGACCTTGAAAATGCTGGCGCACAAAATGTCGCGGTGATTGATGGCGGCACGATGGCACTTGATGCCTTAGGCGTCGCCATGAAGCCTGGCATGATGCCCATTGAACGCCAATATCACCTTGCCATGGGCGCGCTTATCCTCACCGGCCTTGCGCTTGATACAATCATATTGCCGCTCATTGCTGCCATCAGCCTCACTTTCCATGCACTTACCGGCAAATGCGGCCTGCTTGCCTTTATCCGCAAAATGCCGATGAACAGCCATAACGCCGCCGACATTCAAATTGAGATATCAAAATCCGTCAGCGCCTATCAAGAAAAAATGGCCACAAAAAACGCGGCGTAAAACAGCCGCGTGTCATCAATAATCATATAAAAGAAATAAAGTGGTACCAGAGGCCGGACTCGAACCGGCACGATATTGCTATCGCCGGATTTTGAATCCGGTGCGTCTACCAATTCCGCCACTCTGGCATATGTGAATTCGCTGAATATAATTATATCCATGAAATTGGTAAGCGGTACACTACTCAACACTGCGCTGATACTCAAGCAAAAAATGCAAAAAAATTTTCTTTTCGTCATTTATTTGCTATGCTGATACGGTTTTAACGGTGTGCAATACAGGTAATGAAAATGAAAGACATGAAATCAGTAATCGAAGCCCCACAAGATGAAGAAAACAGCCAAGAGAGCATCACTGGGGCGGAGATGATGATCAAAGCCTTGAAAGACCAAGGCGTAGATACGATTTTCGGCTATCCAGGCGGCGCTGTTCTGCCTTTATATGACGCATTATTTCAACAAAATGAGATTAAACACATCCTTGTCCGCCACGAACAAGCCGCGCTGCACGCCGCAGAAGGCTATGCACGCTCCACAGGTAAAGTCGGCGTCGCCCTCGTTACAAGCGGCCCAGGGGCAACCAATGCGGTCACCGGCCTGACCGATGCGATGCTCGATTCGATCCCTGTTGTTTGTATATGTGGGCAAGTGCCTTCTTTTTTAATTGGCACTGATGCTTTCCAAGAAGCGGACACTACAGGCATTACCCGCCACTGTACCAAACATAATTATTTGGTAAAAGACGTACATAAGCTGGCAGAAACCACCCACCGCGCCTTCCACATTGCACGTACAGGCCGCCCAGGGCCTGTCGTTATCGACCTGCCCAAAGACGTACAATTCGCCACCGGCGCATACACAACAGCCGAGCAAGTTGAATACAGATCATACCGCCCGCATATTGAAGCGGATAGCAGCGCAATTGAAAAAGCGATTGAGTTAATTGCCAAAGCAAAACGCCCAATCCTTTATACTGGCGGCGGCATAATTAATGCCGGCCCCAAAGCAGCAGAACTTCTCACCGCTTTCGCCGAAAAAACCGACATTCCCGTGACATCAACTCTTATGGGGCTTGGTGCATTTGCCGCGAACAAACCACAATGGCTTGGAATGCTCGGTATGCACGGTACATATGAAGCTAATCTTGCCATGCATGACTGCGATGTCATGATATGTATTGGCGCGCGGTTTGATGACCGCGTCACAGGCAATGTCGCAGGGTTCTCACCAAACTCCTTTAAAATTCATATTGATATTGATGCAAGCTCTATCAATAAAAACGTTGAAGTCGACCTTGGCATTGTGGCGGACGCCACATCAGCGCTTGAAAAAATGCACAAAGCATGGGATGCACATAACCATAAAATGAGTGATGCCGCGATGCAGCTCTGGTGGCAAGAAATTGAGAAATGGCGCAAAGTAAACTGCCTAGAGTACATCAATTCAACAGAAGTCATTAAACCGCAACATGCCTTAGAATGCCTGCGCAAACACCTTGATAAGCGTGATGATGTTTACATCACCACCGAAGTCGGGCAACATCAAATGTGGGCGGCGCAATATTTACCGTTTAACAAACCAAACCACTGGATGACCTCTGGCGGGCTTGGCACAATGGGTTATGGCCTACCTGCGGCTATCGGTGCGCAAATTGCGCATCCTGATGGCTTAGTGATCGACATTGCGGGCGAAGCCTCCATCCAGATGAATATTCAAGAACTCTCAACCGCGGCGCAATATAACCTGCCCGTCAAAGTTTTCATTCTCAACAACCAATGGATGGGCATGGTACGCCAATGGCAAGAACTTCTGCACGGTGAGCGTTATTCCCAAAGCTATAGTGAAGCATTGCCAGATTTCGTCAAGCTAGCCGACGCCTATGGCGGCCTTGGCATATTAGTCGATAAGCCTGAAGATCTCGACAGCGCAATCACACAAATGATCGCGAGTGATACATTTACAATTGTTGATGTACGTGTCGACCCCAAAGAAAATTGTTTCCCAATGATCCCATCTGGTAAAAACCACAATGAAATGATTTTATCGGCGGATGCCAAACAATTTGATAAAAAATTAGTATAGAGCAAGGACGCAACAAATGAATACAGCGATAGCAAACCGCAGCGTAATGGCAAAAAACTCCGTTTATGGCGACGCGCCCGACAAAGCGCCAGAAACGCCACATACACTTTCCGTACTTGTAGATAACGCACCTGGCGTACTTGCCAAAATTGTGGGCCTGTTTTCAGGGCGCGGCTATAATATTGAAAGCCTGACCGTGGCAGAAACCGACCACGATAAAAACCTTTCACGCATTACCGTAATATCCAAAGGTACGCCGCGCATTATTGACCAAATTATTCACCAATTAGAAAAACAGGTCCCAGTCCACCATGTCACAGACCTAACGCTTTTTGGTCCACACGTCGCACGCGAACTTGCGCTTATTAAAGTTAACGGCACAGACGACAAGCGCGTCGAAGCCCTACGTACAGCAGAGATTTTTCGCGCTAAAGTCGTTGATACAACGCTTGATTCCCTAACTTTTGAAGCGACAGGTACGCCAGAAAAAGTCGATGCGTTTATTGATATGATGCAGCCCTTAGGCCTCGTTCAAATCAGCCGTACAGGCATCGCCGCCCTGCCGCGCGGTAACGAGGCGATATAATGCTCCCACACACAAAACGTATAATGCTCGCCGCCCTATGCGGCGTAGCGCTAATGCCGCACGCAGCAAAGGCGAGTTACTGGATGGAATGCGTAGTCATCGCCGATGTCAGCGCCACAGAGCATAAAAACACATATAAACTGACGATAAAAAGCGCGACGGTAATAAACGGTCATGCCAGTAAAGGCGCAATCTGCGAAGAACTACCCGCAGGGCAAAGCTTCACAGTCGAAAGCGATGAAATGTGGAACAGTGCCACAAATCAAAAATTTGTATATCAGCATAAAGGCGGCATGACACCCAATGGCGTTTTTGACAATATCACATGGATATTACAGCCGTAATGACAGCGTAAAAACTGCCATGAAAAAAGCCGCATCTCAGCGGCTTTTATAATAAATAAGCGTCTATATTGACTTACGCTAGACCAATGGCTGATTTGTAAACCTCAAGAATCTCTTCTTCTTCACGGCGTTTTTCATTATCCATGTTACGCAATTTGACAATTGTACGCATCGCTTTGCCATCAAAACCCATAGCTTTTGCTTCACCATAAATTTCTTTAATATCTTCAGCCAAAGCTTTTTTCTCTTCTTCTAAACGCTCAATACGTTCAATGTAAGATTTAAGCTGAGCGCCGGTAACGCCGCCTACATCTTGTACTTTTTCTTCTTCGTTTTCTGGTGCGGCCTGTGGCACAACGGCAATATTGCTCTCGCTCATTTACGGGCTCCTTAATGCTTACAAAGTTAAATTCTGAATAGCCTTACCTAACACTATCGCGGAAAACCGCGCAAGTGAATAAACCGCAAAAAACAGATAATCCCCAAAGTGGCATTATAAAACCTGCAAACGTATCAAATCCGCCATTAAGGCCTCTGGCGATATAAACTGCACAGCCTGAAAGCCAAGGTTCTGCGCCATCTCAACATTATCAGCGCGATCATCAATAAACAGTAATTTTGCAGCATCCAAATCGTAGCGTTCCAACAAAATCTTATAAATCTCTGGCTCTGGCTT
>MDTB01232207.1_pt1 | contig 12159 bp, 13 predicted proteins | sample 811161 | NCBI WGS metagenome assembly MDTB01 (sample SAMN05326650, study PRJNA326480) | marine metagenome | isolation source: seawater | place: Mediterranean Sea | collected 2009 | reverse complement strand
GAAGGAGAGGAAGGAGAGGAAGGAGAGGAAGGAGAGGAAGGAGAGGAAGGAGAGGAAGGAGAGGAAGGAGAAGAAGGAGAAGAAGGAGAAGAAGAGGAGGAAGAGGAGGAAGAGCGGGTGGAAGACATGCCGCTGGAACAATGCCAACGTCTTGTTGTGCACGTGGATATGATATGCAACTCGTGGAGCAACTGGGAACCGGTGGACCCTGTTCATTGTCTGATAAAGCGCGCCATCGACAATACACCTGTAGAGGCTTGAATTCTATTTCACGTGGCTCATGATATCCGCTTTAGTTGCAGGAGTTTTTGATCCCCAACCCCAACAACTACATTTAGAGTCACCCCCATGGAGACTTAAAGCGAAAAGTCGAATATGCGAAGACTTCCAGGTCTGCAGTGCTCGGACGTAAACAATGCTTTGACTGCCAAGACGACATCGAGTAAAGCTAGACAGACAAACAGCATTCTAATGTCTTTTGTCGTGATAGAGAATACCGATTCACTCTGTGAATAATACTTGCCATTTGCGTAAACATAATCGGTGTGAGAAACTTTATCTATACCAAATAGTTTGTGATCTTCGAGTGAGAAAGATGTGATTCCTTGATTCAGCTTCGATTCTAAAGATTGATTTTGAAGTCTCTCACCTTTGGGTTGTACATCGACAGCTTTCCACTTAGAGCCTCCTTCATCAGTCTGAGAAATGCTTATTCTTTTGTTGGACGATTCTCCGAAATGTACCTCCGCAAACGAAAAACACGCGTTGATTCCTGAAGCCAATGCAACCGCGGTCACAATCCCTCTGTACACTACTCCGGAGTGGTTCAGGCGTACCAAGAGAATCAGCATAATGCATTTTGCTAGAATTACTGACATGTAGCAATAGTTACGAGATTTCCAGTACCAGTCTTTTCTATCAGAGAACAAGTGCAAACTAAAAACGACGAGGGTCACTGTAAGTCCTGCACAAGCCATCAACATTTTCTTATCCACACGTGCTCTTCTCAAATCCTGAACTATACTGAATACGTTTTCTGTTTGGGAAGAAGCATCATTCACCGGTGCATAGTAATCGTCTCCGACCTTTATGCGACTCAATACATTCAATAGGGGTGGGCGTTCTTTTCCACAGATCTTCTTCCATTCGTTTGTATCGAACACTACCTCGTCTTCACGATTTTCCAACAAGTGTTGGGACAATCTCTCGTGATCAATGACATCCTCAAGGTGATACAAGTTATTCGGAGTATAGTTTTTAAGTTCCATGTCGTTTGAAGGTTTTCCCCCGGGATATACCTTCCTCCACCTTTTCCCAGACGGAACTGCCGCTCGAACGAGTTCCAGAAATGACTGTCCAAGATTTCCATGTTTTTCCGTGCAATTAGGTTTCGCCCAGTTGTAAAACGAATCATCATTCATTAAAATGGAGCATATTTTCTCCATGTGAGAAGAAGTGTGTAAAACACTTTCCAGGCGATCTTCAACCGTCTTATTGCACTTCGCCATAAAATCTTTGGAAAGTGGCCTCGAAAAAGAATCAGACTGCTCAACCCGTCACCGCTCGAAATGACCCGATGGAGCCACACACTAGACAAAGATGTTTGAAAGTTCTTCTCCAGTTTTCAAATGACTTGAACCTTTGTAGATATGTAGAGGCTAAAATTCACTCTATTGCTTCCACACACAACGAATATACCGACAACATTTCAAGAGCATGTTTCAACATGAACGCCAATAAAGGTTTAAGCGATTCATCGACAGTTGTCTATGAATCGGATCATATGCTGTCCAAGGGGACAAACCTGGAGCGCATAGAAAATGAAGCGAATGCGCGTAAAGAGCGTTTTCAAAAAATGTTGCACGAAAAGTACGAGGCGCTCAACGACAAGACTTACGAGGCCATTGTCAAATGTCTCAAATGTGGTTCTGCCGAAGTCTCATGGGAAGAGAAACAAGTACGATCCGCTGACGAGGCCGCTACTCTTTTCTGCGTATGCACCAAATGTAAACATAGGTGGGTGATGTCTTAAAAAAAACAAGACTCTTATGATCAACTATTATACATGATTTCCATCAAAGGATCAAAGATAAGAAAACCCTTGGAAGTAAACGGCGCACTATGGGTTTCAGATTTCAAACGAAACGCGGTGTATGTATTCGATGACACGATGACACTCCGCACTAGAATTGTTCACCCGACGCTACGGAAGCCCAGAGGCATGTGCATGTTTGAAGAGTCCGTTTTGGTGTGCTGTTTCGATGGCGATGGGTGGATCTCCAAAGTTAACTCGCATGGATGTACCAAATGGAAGACGTGTCGACGTCCAAGAGGGATTGTATACGATGGAACGTTCGTTTATGTAACGGAAGTGCGCAAGGGTGTAGTATTGAAGGTTTTCAAAAACGCCACAACCATATGTGAGTTTGGAAAGGGAAAACTGAACATGCCAAGAGGAATCGATGTTACCGGTAATTCTCTGGTGATTGCAGACTCTGGAAATGATCGTGTTGTTGGAATTTCAAAGGACACTGGTAATATTCTGTGGAGCGTCCCTTCGCAAGCACCCAACGATGTCATTTTCAACGGCACTGACTGTTATGTGAGCCAGTGGTACTTGAAGAGGGTCAAGAGACTACGAGACGGTTACGAATGGGCGCCTGCGAACAGTGGATTTCTCACAATGATTGGAACATTCGGAGATACGCTCGTCGTAGGAGACGACAGCGGTGCCATTCACTTTCTGGACGGTAATATGCATCCACCATCTTTTCGACCCGGTGGCGACGAACTGGGCGTTCATGTGACTCGCCAGGCCACATTGGATCTATCAGGAAAGGAACTGGACGACCTCTCGTTTAGTCGTTTTTTACCTCACATTCACAACAATCCTGATGTTACCAGAATCGAATTGTGGCAGAATGAACTGGGAGATCTAGCAATCACAGAGCTAGTAAATGTGATGCAGAATAACTTGAGGTTAGTGAATACATTATGGTTGGGGCACAACAAAATAGGAGACGATGGAATCGCTGCTATAGGGAGGGCACTGGAGAGCCACTCAAGTCTTACAGACGTATTCGTAGATAATAATCTCATAACGTCTAAAGGTGTGGAATCATTGTGTAGTAACCTCGTACGTGCACCACAAATAAGGCGACTAGGTCTACATACAAACAGGATAACAGACTCCGCCATGCTTTCACTGGTACGACTCCTCTCGACCCCTGTATTTTCCAAACTTGAGTTTGTCTTCTTGAAAAACAACCCCATATCGCGAGGCACGCAATCAATAATAGAACGAGAGTCGTTTGTTGTAGTGTGAGGTTGGGCAGAACCGTTATGCAACATGATAAACGGTCATGCCTTCTCCGTGACCGAGCAAGCAAACGTAAGTGATTGTATAGTTTCTGTTTTCAATAGACCATGCTGTCAGGGCGTCTTCATCAACGAATTTTTAAACTCTGTTTATGGCAACAAGGTTTGGCTGCGCACGCAACCAGAAGGAGATCGTTTGTGAAGACGCGGACATCGCTTTGTACGCGGCATCTTCTATTTCACCTGGCAAATAAAAAATGTGAAATCTCTACGCGTCTGCAGGACTTGTGTATGTATGTGACTCTGCCATTAAAAAATCATATTCTTCATTTTCACTCACCCTCTTTGGCCATTGAGACCAAACACTCGTGAAACCAAGCACTCGGGAGACCGAATTTGGAGAGCAATGCCGACCATCGATGCTCAAATGTCCTACTGTGTCGATAATCGTGGACGCAAGGGAGTTCAGATGGAGTTCGATGCATCTGAGCTCACCGAAGAAGGAACCAAGAGAGTCGTAGTACAACTACTCAACGGTATTCAGGAGAAAATGAATGACGAAGACAATGTCATATTCCGTGCTGAACGAGCTAGTTTACAAGTTCATCTTTCTCCGGACACCAAAATCTGCGAGGCAATCTGCTTTTTCCAGGAGATCCAGATCAAATTCGTCAACCGACCAGGTCCCCCCAACGTAAAGGTGGTCTCGGGAGATTCGAGCATGAGCGCATCCGAACTTAACCATATAGTCAAAGGAGTGCGAAAGGCAGCCGGAATCTGAAAATCAGTGTGCGGACCTACCCGGTTCAATTCGCACGCAAAAATGCCGCGCAAAGCTCCCCCGAACGGTTTGTCTTTGGAGACAAACACCTCCGCGCAGAGAAAGAAATTTGTGCATCACACATGTGAAGAGTTTGAAATAACCAGCGACACGCCCATATCCGATATTGTAACATGTGAGTTGTTGAACTTGAAGCTCGGAGGAGACATGGGTTGTTTTTTTTACCCAAAAGATGCCGTTATTCATTTTTTTGGCACGACCGACCAAAAAGAAATGCTGGACGCTGCCATGAAGGAGTGGGATAAAAAGTGCAGAAAAGACACGTCGTGTCCCCGCTCGCATCATTTCTCTGTAGAATCAACTCCACTCCCTAACGTTAATGGAGAAGAAGAAGAGGATGACGAAGATGATGATTACAACGAGAGCGATGATGAAGAAGAGGAAGATGCAGCGGTAGGAGAAGATGACAAGGAAGAGTGGCCGAGTGACGATGAACTTCCCGAAGAAGACTCTCGACCTTCGTAAAACCTGTCAGTTTCTCGTGCTGTTCCATATATCCAACGTAAAATCGCAAAAAAATGAACGATAATTCTATCATACTGAGCAGATACGAAGTCGCTAGGATCATAGGTCTACGTGCCATGCAATTGGACGAGGGGTCGATGCCGTTTGTTTTGGTGCTGGATAACGACAATTCGTTGAGCATAGCTACCAGGGAGCTTGGAGAACGTAAGCTGGACGTTGTTGTGAAGAGGGGAGAGCTGTATCATAAAGTCAGTGATGCGAGATTCCCCAAAGATTTGGAAGTGCTACTCATGACAATGAAGGAAACTATTTAATCGTCCGTCAGCTCGGTACACTCGCGGATAGATGCACTGTCTCCCCGTTTGAACTCGGCAAAGCTCCATTTTTCATCCTGATTTGTGTTTTTCCGTTTGGAGGGAGATGCACCCCTGTACGACGACGCACTCCTTTCTTCAAGTGCCAAATCGTACCGATCTACATATTGGTGTGCAAATTCTACAGGTTCTCCCTTTGCGATGCGAAGCGTGTCTCCCGCAAGAGCGCGTATGGTGGAAGCCATGGTCTCTCTGAACACCTTCTCGGACTCTTTCAAGCCGTCTATTTCTTCCCCAGTTTCACTCCCCCTGAAGTTAGTACCCTGCTGCGCCTCTTCCAGAGATGACAGGCGCTCTGACATATCCTTTGTGATCATGGAGATCTTTTCCTCCATGTCCTTTACTTTTTCCTCGATTTCATTCATTTTAGGATTTGAAGTCGAGCTGTATGACGAGGATCCTCTGTATCCGTTTACTCTCTTGGAAAACATATCGACAGAATCGGGATGCAGTTCCCAGACAAACTCCGGATCGAATGAGCGATTTGTAAACTCACACTTTTCCCCAGAGTCCATGACCGCCCTAAATCTCAAAAAGCCATCTTCGCGTCGCTCCAGTATTTGCTCGACGGTCGCGCAAGGGGATTCATCGGTTGAACGAAAGCGAGAGCACGGGTCTCCTTCGACACCAATGCGAATCTTATCGTCGGGCTCTAAGTATTTACCGTAAAGAGACATGATGCGATCCAATGTTTCGAGTCGTTTAGCGTCCAAGAGATCACCCATGACTTTCTTTCTCCATCCACAACACAAAAAAAATTGAGTGACTTTATCACCACGAACCTGTTTAAAATTTGTTCGACTGGTTTGTCACATAAAATTTCATATAAGAGTTTAAAAATTGAATGAACTGTACCGAACTTGATTTAGCTGTAGAGGAAGGGATGAAAGCGACCCAAACCGACCTGGGGTTCGGTATAATTGTAGTTTCTACGGGTCTTGCATCATTGGCGTTGCTCCTGTTTGGAGAGAGAATCGCCAGGGCACTCGCGGGTATTATAGCGTTCGGTGGAACCGCTGTGTTCTTGTTCGTTGTGACCTCGACCACGGTGGCATCGGCGAACCTTCCGTGTTTAGCGCGTGTGATCATTTCAGTTACCGGAGGTCTCTCGGTTGCTGCACTCGCGTGGTGTCTCTTGAAAGGGGGTCTTTTCGTATTGGGAGGTGCAGCATTCGGATCGGTCGCACATTTCGTATATTATTCAATTCCCTTAGCGAGAACTCACAACCCTCCATTCGTAATACTGGGGCAATCGGGGTACTATTATATAACTGTTGGTGTTGCGGGGTTGGCTGGGGCCATTGTGTCATTGGTCATGAAGAAGCAGTTCATGCGCCTTACATCTTCTTTGATTGGAGGTGGAGGGCTGGCATTGACCACGCATCTCGTGGCCGAACGCTCTGGAGAAGACATACCGTCTATCGTACTTGTATTTATAATGTTGATTTCTACGGGGCTTGGAGTTGTGTCACAGCACTTCCTCTCCAAGTACAAGAAGAAGAGTAAAAAACGAAGTCGTAGACGCCGTCGTAGAAATGATGATAGCGATGACGAGTGACTCAAGAAACTGTTTCTGTTTTGTAAAGATGAGGGAACCGATTCACATACTTGATACATTCTTCAAGTATAGTCAAAGAATAAATGGCGTTGATGTTACAATAATGTGTGTAGATGATCTGGGCGGGATTTTTGAAGATATAATGAGATTAATAGAAGAATCGAAATTTTTGATGAGGGCTCCCGATGACAATCCTGACGCGACTAAGAGGTGTTTGCAGGGATCTTTGCTCGTTGTGGGTAAAACAACCACGTGGAAAGGACAGCCGGCCGCGTTGTTTCTACCTACATACGATGAGGTTAGCAAACATGAATGTGACTTCAAGCCGTTGTCGGGTTGGTCTAGGGATAGGGTAGTCCATTGGCCATGCATATTACAGAGCAACGTTATTGCTGACCATTATTCGTTCGACCTGAACCATGGACTAGACTTTATGAACATGTATTTTCACGTTGATGCTCTCACAGAGTGGTGTATAACTAAAGAAAGGCAACATCCTTTGAGTGTATACGGCGAGCAGAGAGTAAATGCAATGGCAGATTGCTTTTCGAAGCACAGTGAGATTGCCGAGTTTATAAACCTATACGCTCATTCACGTGTTCATTCACGTGTCGTTACAGAAACTATAATCCCCAAGGATGCCGCACATATGGGCTACATTGTACCAGAAAGGAGTGCAATCTCTTTTGATTTGGCACAAAGGGTGTGTCGGGATAGGTTGATAATCGTACATCTCACGAGCCCCGGGTGACCAAATCAGACTTGACAACCTTCAGAGATGAAGACTTTTTTGATCCATGCAAAATGCTAGAGTCCGTTACCAAAACGATGAGAGAATGATAAGAATTTATTTTTTTACGAGGGTTTGCCATAGTATTTTTCTGGTATACCCTTGAAGACTTTGCTCACATGTTTATCCTCATATGCTTGACCCGCCGGGTGAGCTATCGGAGCAATCCTTAGAGTGTCATTATACCTGTTTAATCTTGCGACCTCACCCACAACGAATACTTTCCCCCCGCTTTCCTTAAATGTATATTCGTAGTGAACCTTTTCATCTACTTCAAAAGTATCGATTGATCGAAAGCGAGCAGCACGTCGCCTAGAGCGTCTGGGACGGGAGTACACTCGAGAGGAGCGCTGAGCGCGGTGAGTGGACCTGGAAGTGCGGCGGGTGCGGCGAGTTGAACTGCGGCGGATGGGTCCGGGCATCGAGACGTGTTTACTGTGATAAAACAAAAAAAAACCACGGACTTAGAATCGTCTGTTCCGACTGTTTGAAGGGGAGAGCAATAGATACCGACCACCGAGTATTAGTGTAACACACAAGAGTGCAGGCGTGTCTGTAATAATGAAGTGTCATTGGTTTGGCAGAAAGGGTGCATCTCGCGACGAGCACCGAGTGACCAAATCAGACTTGACAACCGTACACCTTCAGACCAAACAAATATCTTACCCCTACATCATGGCCATGCGTGCATTCTTGGTTCCCAACACTCGGCCTGGTACCAAGGTCGGAGCGACCTACTCCATACCGATCGATGGGATGGGTGCAGAAGAGTTGGAGGATGAAAAAAAGCGCCTGACGCTTCAGGCAAAGACGAATTTCGGCCCCCCTGCCCCCCCTTTCAAAGTTTACCGCATCGTAGAAGGACGTCTGGAAGTCCCTCGCTATTATGGACTTCAACGTTTCGGTCCGGCAGAGACAGACGAACGAGTGCAAGGAGAGGAAGTGAAGATTTCATTTTCCGGTACGTTACGTGACGTTCAAAAGAAGGCAATGAGTGCCATATTCGATGTACATTTTGCAGAATCGGGATGTGGCGGCACAATCGTCGTATTGCCATGTGGATTCGGCAAAACCGTACTTGCCGTCGCGACCGCAGCCCGATTGGGGCGCAAGACAGCCGTATTGGTACATACATCTGTTCTGAAGACACAGTGGAAGGAATCTTTTGAGGCATTCTGCCCGGGAATTCGCGTGGGGTATGTACAGGGATCTATGTTCGATTGCGAAGACAAGGACGTCGTCATCATGATGGTTCAAACGGTTGCGAAGCGCCAGTTCCCACATGAATTAACAGACCGATTCGGCCTTGTAGTATGTGACGAGGCACACCATCTGGCCGCGCCGATCATGTCTATGGCGATGTTATGCTTTCGGTCCGCAAAACTTATGGCATTGACCGCCACAAAAGAGCGTTCTGATGGATTGACGCGACTACTGCATTGGTCACTTGGACCGGAGGGCTACCGAGCCGAACGTAAACTGAATGGTGCAAAAGTCACATTGGTTGAGTACGAGGGTGCCGCAATCGAAAAAGTCACGAGAGATGGACGACCCCTGGTTGCAGTCATGATCAACCACCTGAGTGCTCATGCACAGCGAAATTGCTTTATAGCACGCAAGGCGTTCGATATGTACACGAACGGACGTACGGTGATCATTCTCAGTCACCGCTGCGCTCAGCTCAAAACACTCCATTCTCTCTTGATGTCGGAACCGTACATGATCCCTGAAGAGAATGTGGGACGTTTGGAAGCGTCTCAAAACGACGCGTTGCGGGCGGTACAACTTTCTCGTCGTATCCTACTTTGTAGCTACAACATGGCGGATGAAGGGCTCGACAAAAAAGAACTCGACACCCTGATCATGGCAACTCCAAAGTCAAAGGTCGAGCAGTGCATCGGGCGTATCCTTAGACAGTGTGACGACAAACAGTTTCCTCTTGTTGTTGACATTGCGGACGAAGGATTTTACTACGGTCGTCTGCGAGAACACCGCCTCAACTTTTACAGAAAGAACAAGTACGATACACAAATCGTGGGCTACAAGGATCCTCAAGACGGCTGGTTCTCTTGAGCAGGGTCCTCCTTTGTGACAAGCGTGGGTAACTTGTTTAAGGCCTCAAGAGTGTCCCTGACGCCGTAAACACATGAGTCTGTTGGGAGGTGACAGAAGGCAGGAAAGTTTAGAACTTTCCGACAAGTTACGGTATTTGTATTGTCTATATCATTGCAGTCTATCATTCCCTGTAAATCGGGCTTTAGTTCTCTGCAAATATTTTTCTGCTGTTGCGAAAAGGAATCGTTGTCTACCACTACAACCCAGTCTGAAAGCATGTTTTCTTTGAAACAACTATTTTTTTATGATGTCCCTGAAAAAGATGACAGAGTTTGAAAACGCTACATACAAGAACTCATTTTACGGTATCACTATATCTGTGGCAATTGTCACTATAATTATTACAAGCATTGTGCGTATTACGCAATCCAGAGCAATATCAAGAGAATCGTTCAATAGTACCTATCTTCCTGCTATCAACTGGTTTGTTCACAACCGCGGCTCATGTTAGAAACGTGAAAAGTATCAACTTTCATGATGTCAGCATAAATATCGTCTGTGACCTGCGGATTTAGCAGTACGTCTTGTATCCGCTTTATGTTTGGATGAAAGTCCGATATATTGTTTTCCCAGAAGAGATTCCTGAGGTCGCTATTATAGGTGGTCAGTTCTTGAGATACACATGCTTTTGCCTCATCTGAAACATCCTCAAATTTTTGATTCCCTACAGTGCGAGTGTACAACAGTCTATGCAGTGCTTCATGTGGATGATTCTGCATGAGCATATCACTACACGCTTGAAGGCGATGGAGATTTCTTTTCCTCATTGCTTCTACGACCGAAGATTTGATGCCAGTGACACTCTCATACCAATTCATAGCATGTCCTGCGACGATGTATGAAAGTAAATCCGCGTATCTACCACTCAGGAACTCTTTTCGCTTCAGATCTCCACCTAGTACGAGAGACATGTTGCTACTCAACGAGAAAAAGTGGACGAAACGTTCAAGTGGAGATAGGTTCCACTTGGGCTGAATAAACAGTAGTACGTTGTCTTTCACTAAAGACATGAGTGTCCACTTAAACAAAGTGACATCGTTCATTTGTATGCTTTTGAGTAGAGGAAGAAGATGAGGATGACTACGGACAAGTCCTTGGCCGAAAATAAGTAGACTGCGCGTCATGGTGTTTGAGCCTTCAACTGTGATGCCGATCGGACTGCTTAGATATGCAGGTGCCACAAAGTTTTGTGATCCCATGCATATAGCGGATCCGGCTACTATGTCCATGGAGTGCATCACGACGTCTCTCCCAAGCTCAGTGGTTCTCTGCTTAAGGATGGCGGACATGATGGGTGGGCGTTCTCCGTCGCTCAACATACAGTTCATCAGGGACACGAGGCTGTCTATTTCGTACGTTTTCATTGCCATTTCAGCCAGCTTTTCTTGAATTCCTTCGAAGTCGGATATTTTGGTTTTGAACTGCTTTCGTATGGATGCATAGCCAGCAACTGCATTCGACAGCATCTTGGACGATCCCGCGGCACCGGCAGGGAGGGCGATTCCTCTCCCTGCCGCCAAGGCTTCCATTAGGAATTTCCATCCTTCTCCAAGTCCGTTTTCACCCCCTATCACATGATCGACAGTAATCTCAACCCCAAATGCTTTCACGGTTCCGTTTGCAAACCCCACACCCAGTGGGTCTGTGTACTCACCGAGGGTCAAGTTCGGATGTCCTCTTTCCAAAAGGGCTAATGTTATTTGACCATCAACATGTTTTCCATATTTAGCTTTCAGGAGACCATCTGGATCAACCAACTTGAATGCAATCCCTACTATATCCGCTACTGGTGCCAAAGTTATATAACGTTTATCGCAATTCAGACGTATTCCAATGTCACCATCAGGTTTTACGTATGTGGTGCCAGTATCGGTCATACTTCCGGCTGCATCTGAGCCTGCGTGCAAACTCGTTAAACCGAAACAAGGGATTGCACCCTTTGCAAGCTTTGGGAGAAAGTATTCCTTTTGCTGTTCGGTGCCGTAGTGGACGAGCAACTCTGCAGGCCCCAGGCTCGCTGGGACCATGACATGTACCGGAATGCTAGCACTCACTGAAGAAAGTCTTTGCAAAACCGCGGAAAGGCCATGTGGCGTCAGTTGTTTTCCTCCATATTCATCCGGAACTATAAGACCGAAAAAATCATTCTTTTTTGCTACACTCCAGAACGGGTGCTCGACTGGAGTCGCTCTTTTTCTGAGTATTTCATGTTCGTCGACTACGGATACAATATTTACTATTCTATTCATGATTTCTTTATCATTTTTTGAATATGCATGTGGAACATACTTATCTAGGTGTTTTTTGTTCAGCCTCCCCGAAAAAGCAAAGCGCTCAAGTCCAGGAGTCCCCGACTCTAGTGCGATTTGTTCTGTTGTAGAGATTCTAGGAAGTGTCTTTCGTGCAAAGTCGAAGAGGCGCTTCATTTACACAATACATACATTTTAAACAATGGAACACGCATTCAAGGAAATCGCTACATAAATCGTAAAGAACCACGTCCCAAATATAAATAACAGCACGAGTGTCGCACAGAAGCGTTCCATCCCGCAAGTTCTGAAGGAAGGGATCAAAATTCGATCCGCGTAGACCATCCAGGAAGAGACCAAACCCAGGAGGAGACCAAACCCAGGAGGAGACCAAACCCAGGAGGAGACCAAACCCAGGAGGAGACCAAACCCAGGAGGAGACCAACCCG
>MDTB01162659.1_pt1 | contig 12159 bp, 8 predicted proteins | sample 811161 | NCBI WGS metagenome assembly MDTB01 (sample SAMN05326650, study PRJNA326480) | marine metagenome | isolation source: seawater | place: Mediterranean Sea | collected 2009 | reverse complement strand
TTGGAAGATCGTTATTCTATTAGCATATTTTTGTTCATTTGGTTGGCTCAACAACGGCCAATTCCTCTCAAAGTATGACGACTTCATCTTTTTTGCCGGATTGGTAATCCTCTTAAGTTTCTCAAATGTAATTTCAAGAAGTGATTTAGCAAAATTTTCTCTTATTGGTTTATCTGTGATTGGGCTCTACTTTGTTTTTTCAAGCAATCCTTACCTAGATCAAAAGGTTTACAAAATGATTAGTACCCTGAACTTAGAAAGAGTAAATTTATTAAACGATAATACTACGAAATCATACTACAAGAAAATCCAAAATGAAATAGATCAGAGTTTTACAAATAATCAGAATATTAGTTTCTCTATGACGATAGAAATTGATCGGATATTGAGCAAAACAGAAATGATGGCATCGAGAATAATTAATTATGCAATGCATCAAAATTCAAATTCCATGCTTTATTCTTCAATAAACTTCGGAAATAACTTTTATCAAAATCTTAAATTATTTTTCTTTACTATATTACTACCCTATTCATTTAGTCTAATTGCACTGAAGCTTAAATTGATAAAACAAACATTTTGGGCCTTGACCGCATCAACCGGATTATTGGTTTTACTTGGTTTGTATTACCGCTTCCAGTATCTTCAAGGTAACGCACTAGAAGGTCGTGAAATCCTTGGACTTTGGCTGGCGCCTGAACCAAGAATTTCATTTGCAAGTTTTACATATAAAAATCATTGGAGTGCGTATGTAATTCTTGTTTTATCAATTTGCTTATGCCTGTTCTTCCAAATTCTCAAAACTAAAGTATTTGCTTTAATAAGATGCAAAGAATCGGGTTTACTTCTGGTTTTTACCATAATCTCGGTACTGTCAGTGTTCTATTCTTCTTCTAATTCTGGTTTGATATTTGTCTTCTTATTTTTGTTATCATCGATCGCTTTATTCACATTTAAAAAAATAAGCCTAAAATTCATTACACCATTCGTTTTAATAAGCATATTTTTAGCTTTGCTATCTTTAACAAAATCGAAGTTTATCGATCGGTTAAAAGATTTGCTTTCTGGAGATTCCTTTAGATTAAATCTTTGGAGCGACATCATAAATCAGATTCAATTAAAAACATTTTGGGGGTACGGTTTAGATTCATACAAAACAATCAATGGAATATTCCAATCTACTGAGATAACAAGTGCTAGGGTTCAAAACTTACAGGGTGCTCACCAACAATACATCCCAATAACCATTCATGCCCATACTGATTTTCTACAAACATTGTCAGAAATCGGATTCATTGGAACTAGTTTAATTATTTTCCCGATAATTTTTGGTGTTGTTAGTTGGATTTTTACAAAACCAAGCACTAAGAGTAATTTGACAGCAATAGCTCTTAATATTATTCTATTATATTCAATTGCTGATTTTCCATTTAGAAATATTGCAGTTTCCTCAATGTTTGTATTTTTACTTTCCATCAATGCTCTGTCTAAAAAGCATAAAAGTGGTCTTTATTTGTAAGGATTCATCTTGCAGAGAGCCTAGATTTGAGGAATTCTTAACATAGATGTCCCCGTCTAAATTTCTATTTTCAGTTTGTCAGTATTTTCTGATTTCAATCTTATGCGTCGCTAAGGAGTATGATACATTGATTGAAACATCTCTGCTCGTAAACTTAGATACATCGGTAGAAAATTCAAATCGTAGATATTCAACATCATATCAACAATTCGGAAAAGAGAATTTGATTAATGATGAGCTAAACGCAGCCTCCTTATCACCAAATCCAGATTTGTCCTCTTCTCTGGAATTAGTTTACAACACATTGGACGAAAATTCATTGTTTGATGCCTTCGACCATACGCTTAGCTATTCGATAGATTTGAAAAACAATGGTTCTTATGGGGATCCTGAATCTTCTTCTTCCGTTCTTAAGGATAATTTAAATATTGCTATAAATTCCTGCATCAAGAGAGCTGAAGATTTAAATATAGATATTCGTACGATTGCCGAAAATATATCTTCAAGAACAATTGAAAATTTTATTGTTAATCCAAAGGGTGTTTCAAATTGGTCTGGGTCAACTCCTAGATGGTTAGAGACGCTGGCTGAGATTGTTACAACTTCCTCTTTGAACTCCTTTACAATACAAAACCAGGAAACTATTATTCCTTTGTATTCCGAGGTATTCACTGATTCCGTACTCGATCTTTACAATTTGGATTCTAACAATCCAAATTTCCATTCAACAAATCTCTACCCTGGTATTGAAACAGTCTCAAATGATCCTAGCGAAGCTAATGAGGTAATGCTTTTTGGAGGAGACACGGACGGATTTTACAAATTCGATCCTCTTAAGACTAAAATTTTCGCCTCTAGTACCGCGGGGCTTGTGAAGGTCGCTGCACAACAATCAATTGTTTCTTCAAATGTTGATCCAATCGGTTTCGAAGATTTAGCATCAACAATGGACGCGATCGACTCAATAGGTCAATCCTACTTTAATTTTCTCAAAACTTTTGATGGTGATCACACTTTATTTACTTATGAATTAACCAAATCATTCGCCCTTGGTGCTTCAACAGCAGCCTTGAATACTGCGTTAGATAACACCAACCAACGCGAAAATGTAACTCCGGAGATTTTTTTAGAATTCACTTCTGAACAGATAGGTAAAACAGTAATGCTTAACTCACTCGACTCTCCTAATCTTTCAATCGTTGAGCTTGCAGAAGCCTCTGCAATAGGCAATGCCATCGGAACTCAATTTACCACAATTTCTTACAACGAACACAACCTTGATCCGAAATTTGCCGGATTTAACCGTGACACATATGCAAGGATTTCCTCAAAAGGAATGGCAAGAGGAACTATCGCTTCAATTTCCGAAAAGATTGAAAACTTTTCTACAAAAGAAAATAAAAACCAAGATTCTCTTGTAAGTGAAGTTGCTAGTCATTCGGCCAAGGGTTCTGTCTATGGAAATACAACTCTTGCTATCTATAATCCCACCCCTAAAGAATTACTATCCATTATAAGTAATTCTGCTCGTGGAGCAGCAGAGGGCTCAACCAATGTATTATCTCTTAATAATGTTGATAAGTCACAAGGAACTACTGAAGATGTAGTTGTTCAAGTAGCAAGGGCTTCTGCTCACGGTTCTGCTCTTGCAACCGCTTTTGGAATGGTAGTGCTAAATGATGCTATGCCTGATACGCTTTCTTACGACAGGAAAACCATTGCTGCAATTGAATCAGCATCATACGGTTCTGCCTACGGGGCAATTACAGGGGCAATTGCAAGTGGTGTTCCAGATACGGTTATTATCAAACAAGCCTCGACACAAGGAGCTACAGAAGGAGCACTAATCGGTTCTGGCTTAGGAACAACTGAGACTGTGGAAGATTTTAATGAAGAAGGTACTTCATATCAGGATGTGGAACTCGCTTCCAAAAAAAATATTATCAAGGCTGTAGCAGAATCATCCAGCAACGCTTCCTCTTCTGCTGGAGAAGGTCGTGCGACGAAAACAATCCGCTCGAATTCCAAAAACATGATTTTGTTAATGAGAAAATTCAATATCAATCCTAGGACCACCAATCCAACAAAAATATATCAAAAAAGTAAATCACAAGATAGAGAATTTGACTCTGATTTCCCTCTTACGGACAAATTTCGTGCGGCTTCACCAATTTAAATAAAAAAATTAGAATATACTTACAACTTAACAAATGTCAGAAATAGAAAATTCTAACATCGGACTCATTGGTCTAGCTGTCATGGGTCAGAACCTTGCTCTCAATATCGCCGACCACGGCTTTAAGATTTCGGTTTACAACCGTACTTTTGAAAAGACATCAAAATTTCTTGAAAACAATGGTAATGTTAAGAATCTTTTCGGCTACAGGGAATTGAAAGATTTTGTAGTATCCCTTCAAAAGCCAAGAAAAATCATCATTATGGTGCAAGCTGGAAATGCTACTGATGCAGTGATTGATTCTCTTATCCCACTTCTCGACCATGCCGACATCATCATTGATGGAGGAAACGCCAAATGGACAGATACCATAGAGCGTGAGAAAAAACTAAATCAGAAAAACCTGCTGTTTGTTGGATCCGGAGTAAGTGGGGGAGAAGAAGGTGCAAGATTTGGCCCGTCTCTAATGCCTGGTTGCTCAATTGATGCCTGGAACTCAATCAAGGATATTTGGCTTTCCATTTCAGCTAAAGTTGATCCTGAAAATGGTAAACCTATTGAAGGGGCAACTCCTGGGAACCCGGTTAGTGGAGGAGTTCCATGTGCTTCTTACATCGGCTCGGACGGTGCTGGTCATTATGTAAAAATGGTTCATAATGGCATTGAGTACGGAGATATGCAGATGATATGCGAGGCTTATCATATCCTTTCCGTTATCGGTGGTATTGAATCAAAAGAGATTGGAGAAATTTTTGAAAATTGGAATAATGGTATCCTTGATTCTTTTCTTGTCGAAATTACTGCAGATATTCTAAAACAAGAAGATCCAAAAACTGGTAAACCTTTTGTAGATATTGTTCTAGATGCTGCAGGTCAGAAAGGGACAGGCAAGTGGACATCTGTCAATGCACTGGATATGGGAGTACCTGCACCGACGGTAGCAGAAGCAGTTTTTGCTCGGTGCTTGAGTGCTGTTAAGGAAGAAAGAGTCAATGCTGCTAAATTTCTTCCAGATAGTAGTAAAGCAATTTCAGCTGAAGATCAAACGGAGCTAATCGAAGCGGTCAGAGATGCATTGTATTGTTCTAAAATCTGCTCCTATGCTCAAGGATTTCAATTGATGCGAGAAGCACAAGAAGAGTATAATTGGAATTTGAACTTTGGAGAAATTGCTCAGATTTGGAGGGGTGGATGTATCATTCGTGCTGCTTTTCTTCAAAAGATAACCGAAGCCTACGAAAAGGATTCCAGTCTACCCAACCTACTTTTGGATAAATATTTTAGTGATTGCATACAAATATATCAATCTAACTGGCGAAAGGTTGTATGTCTGGCGACTAATAATGGTATTCCAATTCCTACCTTTTCATCAGCATTATCCTACTTTGACGGATACCGATCTGCTCGCTTGCCACAAAATCTTCTACAAGCACAACGTGACTACTTTGGTGCCCATACCTATGAAAGAGTAGATTCTGAAAGAGGTAAATTTTATCATTTAGATTGGTTACATCCAGAACGACCTGAAATTGAAGCTTAATCGCCCGGAAGGTTCAAATATTTACGAAATATTTTTTTGACTGATTCATAATCATACTCTCTATCCTTAGAAACGATTATATAATCGAAACTATCGGCAAGGGTTAACTCTTTTTTTGCAGTTTCAAGCCTGGTTTCAATATCTGATTTTGTATCAGTTGCCCTCATCGAAAGTCTTTTTTTTAAGACCTCTAAACTCTTGGGCTTCAAAAAAATTGTAATCATTTTCCCATCGAAATTCTTATGCTTGTAAATTTCCTTACGTAAGCTTCCTGCCCCTTTGACATCTATGTTGATTAAAATGTCCTGTTTCTTTTCAATTTTTTCAAAAACAGTTTTTTTGCGAGTTCCATAATAATTTCCGTGAATCATTTCATTCTCAAGAAAGGCTTCATTTTCTAAAAGTTCGTGAAATTCTTGAACACTTGTAAAAAAGTAATCCTCGCCCTCTTTCTCCCCCTCTCGAGGCCTTCTTGTAGTAGTAGTTACAACACGGCTTATATTAGAACCAAATTCTCTAAGTAGGCGGTCACAAATAGTCGTCTTACCAACGCCAGCTGGTCCGGAAATAACCAGAATAGTAGACATCCTAGAGCGCAAATGATACTGCCAATAATATGAGTCCAACAGCAGAAAAACTAATCGCAATCAATTTCACCATGTAGTCGTTTTTATCTAGCCAAATAAACAAATCTCTAAACCTAAAAGGCCACGCACCAAAATACAATGAGGCAACAATGATAACATAAGTTATCGTTACCAATAAAAGTCTTCCGGGAGAATCTTGTAACCATGCCGAATCCAAAACCTCTCGTGAGTAAAATAAGCAAACAATGGACAATGACCGAACGGCTAAAAAGTCTTTTACGAGGGCAAACGAACCAAAATATATAAATACGGCAACAAGACCAATAATCAGTTTATAATTACCAAAATCTGCCTCCGACAGATTTTGTACATAACGAAAAAGGAACCAGCCTAATGAAGTGGTCATAAAAAAGACTGCGATTCTATTTGACCTGGCAAAAATAAGCATAGCTGAACAAACCGTTGGCTGTTTTAGCCACGACAGCATTCCGATTGTTGTGAGCATTATGGATGTTAAAATTGAAAATTGAAATAAACTCATAATCTTGGCTTAGACTAAGGAACCTTTGAGAATTGTGCTAGAAGCTTCATTGATTTGAACTGGAACCATTTGCCCAATCAAATCTCGTCCGGCTTCAAAAATTACCTTTCGATAACATCTTGTTCTTCCCATTAGATCTCCCCTACCCTTCCGGGCTTGGGATTCAACAAGAACTTCCATTGTTTTGTTAATTTTTTTCAAATTTGATTCCTCGGATTGTCTGGCTAGCAAAGCCAAAAGCTTCTGGTTTCTTTCCTCTTTGACTTCCTGAGGAATTTTATCAGGAAATTTTTCGGCAGGAGTCCCGGATCTCTCACTATACTTAAAGATAAAAGCCATTTCAAAGGCAGCTTGTTTAAAGGCTGAAATGGTATCCTCGAATTCCGCTTCTGTTTCACCCGGATATCCAACAATTACATCAGTACTGATTCTCATGTTTTGGTTTACAGAACGGAGTGAAGAGACCAGTTGTAAGAATTTCTCCCTGCTATATGGTCTATTCATGGATTTGAGCATTCTATTTGAGCCGCTTTGCATTGGGAGGTGTGCGTAATCGCAAATCTTAGGCAGCACTCCATATGCCTCGATTAAATCACGACCAAACGATGTGGGGTGAGGTGAAGTAAAACGAATTCTTTCGATCCCTTCAATTTCATGAATTTTATTCAAAAGTTGAACAAAAGGTGATTTCCCCCCAACTCTTAAAAAAACTCCCCTTCCATACGCATTAACAATTTGACCTAAAAGTGTAATTTCCCGAACTCCGCGGTCTCGTAGAATCTTAATCTCATCGCATATTTCTTCCATATCGCGATACCTCTCACTGCCTCGGGTTTTGGGTACAATGCAAAACGAGCAATTCATGTTACATCCCTGCATTATGGAAACAAACGCAGAAACTTGATTAAGATCAGAACTTACATGCTGATTAATTTTGTGTTGAGAGCCCTCCTCTTCCTCAAGATCAATTACACAGGGAAAATCACCATTGGTATTCTTAGTAGAAATTTCGTTTAAATACTCAGAGACCCGGTGAAATTTTTGGGTCCCAACAATTAGATTTACTCCCTGGACCTCCTTGAGAAGATCTGTTCCACGATTTTGTGCCATACATCCAAGAATTCCAAGGGTTACCTGTTGATTCTTTTTTCTTTTTGAAAGTAAATTGTTCGCCTTACCAATGGCTTTTTTCTCGGCCTGTTCCCTTACGCTACATGTGTTCAATAAAACAATATCTGCACCTGACTCGTTATTTACCAATTCGTAACCGTTTTGAACAAGATCATGAGCGACAAGCTCAGAATCTCTTTCGTTCATTTGGCAACCATAGGTTTTAATAAACACCCTTTTCATGACCTTCTGTTTCTAAAGTATTGCCTAGACTGGTCAATGTTGAAGGTATTGAGCTACTTCCATCAAGTCGTTGATTATTTGAACTGAATATCCAGATAACTGATTATTAGAATTATGCCCTTGGCTAAACAAGAGCACTAAGCATCCAATTTCATTCGCTACTTGAAGGTCATGTATAGTATCACCAACAAGCAAAATTTCTTCAGGCCGTAAGTTAGAATCAGTAATAAACTTTTTGCCAAGTTCTATCTTTCCTTCAGCCTTAATATTGTCTGTACCGAAAACTTGATTAAAAAAGGATTCTAACTTGAAGTGATCAAGGAATACTTCAACATCTAACTGATTGCCGGCACTTAAAATCGATTGTCTCAGTCCGAGTTGTTGGATCAATTTTAAAATCTGCAAAACCCCAGGTTGTAGGTTGCATTCCTTCCATTTCAGTCGATATTCCGAAATAAAGCTTAGTGACAGATCATCAAACTTTTTACCACTCGAAGGGAGAGAAATTCCTTTGTAAAAAGCTGATACAGGGAATGAAAAATTATTTCGATAATATTCAATTGAAATCGACGGTTGGTCATGGAGAAACAAAATCTTGTTTAATATGTCGACACACAATGAGGTGTCATTAATCAAGGTACCATTCCAGTCCCATACAATTTCCTTAATTTTCAAGAAGTTAGAAGTAAATAAAGTTTAAATTTGTTTTGTTATTAAAAAAATTACATAACAGCTTGAAAGGAAGCGTAAACATAACAACCTATTGGTATTAAAAATGGCTAAGCAAAGTAAAAACAATTCTACAAGTACAGGAACGAACGCAGACTTAGATCTAGCAGTACAGGGTATTAATAAAAAGTTTGGGGACGGTGCTCTGATGAGATTGGGCGATGCAACTAAGATGAATGTATCGGTTATATCTACGGGATCCTTAGCTATTGATCTGGCACTTGGTGCCGGTGGGCTTCCAAGAGGAAGAATTGTTGAAATTTATGGACCTGAATCCTCTGGAAAAACAACTTTCTGCCTGAGTGTAATTGCGGAAGCTCAAAGAAACGGTGGGAATGCTGTTTTTGTAGATGTGGAACACGCCCTAGACCCTCGGTATGCCAAAATCGTTGGTGTTGATTTAGATAATTTGATGGTTTCGCAACCTGAGAGCGGGGAAGACGCACTTAATATAACAGAAACACTTATAAGATCAGGGGCAATCGATGTTATCGTGTTGGACTCAGTTGCAGCATTGGTCTCTAGGCAGGAATTAGACGGCCAAATGGGTGATACAACAGTTGGTTTACAAGCAAGAATGATGAGTCAAGCAATGAGGAGATTGACAGCCGCCATCGCTAAAACCAATTGTGTTTGCATTTTCACAAATCAAATCCGTGAAAAAATCGGGGTAATGTTTGGAAGTCCTGAGACAACTCCTGGCGGAAGAGCACTAAAATTTTTCTGTTCAATACGCATGGATATAAGGAGAATTGGTCAGATTAAAGAGGCGAATGGAACTGTAACTGGTTCAAGAACAAGATTAAAGGTTGTAAAAAACAAGATAGCCCCCCCATTTACAGCTTGTGAATTTGATATTATGTATGATGAGGGAATCTCACGAACTGGTTCTATCATTGACCTTGGAATCGAACACAAAATTCTTGCTAAGAAGGGTGCATGGATATCATTTGAGGGTAATTTGGTTGGACAGGGCCGTGAAGCGGCTAAGCAGGCTATAGCAGAGGATGATGCACTCATGAAGACAATCACAGATGCTATAATGGAAAAAGTGGAAGTTACTGTTGGAGCCGTATTAGCACAAAACAAAGAGGATGATTCTGACTAAAGTAAGGTCATTCCAGAAGCGGCAATGACTGAGACTATCGTCGCACTTGCGACACCTAATTCCCAATCCGCATTGGGAATAATTCGAGTTAGTGGATGGATGGTACTTGAATTGTGCGAAAAATCTTGCGGACTCCCCTCCCCTACTCCCAGGTGTGCACATTTGACCAAATATACTTCTCTAGAGCAAAATACACTAGATCAGATTATCATGGTGTATTATAAAAAAGGGAGATCTTTTACAGGAGAAAACTGCATGGAACTTACTTGCCATGGAAACCCAATTGTATTGGAAGAGATTTTAAATGATCTCATTCATCGTGGATGTAGACTGGCAAACCCTGGAGAATTTACTTACCGAGCATTTCAAAACGGAAAAATAGATTTAACACAAGCAGAAGCAATTGCAGATTTAATAGGTGCTAAAAACAAACAAGCACTAACTTTAGCAAATAGAAATCTTGAGGGTAACCTATCAAAGAGAATTAATAATCTACAAACTACAATACTCAAGCAACATTCTGATATAGAAGCATTTATAGATTTCCCTGAAGATGATTTGGGGAAAGAAAAAACCACACAAATTATTGCCAACCTTCAAGAAATTTGTTCAGAATTATCTAGACTTATTGAAGTCGGAAAAAAAACCGCTGTTTTCAACCGAAAACTAAGGGTTACTCTCGTAGGGCCACCAAATGTGGGAAAAAGTTCTATTTTCAATCAAATTATAGGATTAGATCGTGCTATAATTGATCAGGAACCTGGCACGACAAGAGACTTTATAGATTACAATATTAATCTCGGAAAAGTAAATATCCAGTTGTATGATACAGCAGGAATCAGAGAAACTAATAAAGAGATTGAAAGGCAAGGGATAGAAAGAACCTATGAGTTGATCAAAGATGCAGATCTTGTTCTTGTAGTTTTGGATAGATCCCTACCCTACCCCACTATTATCGACCATGAAATAAAAAATGGCGTCGAGGATAAGAAATCTATTCTTGTTTTAAACAAATCAGATTTGCAAAATAAGATAAATATTGCAGGCAGTTATTTGGAGGAGATTCCGAAAACAGAAGTTTCAGTTAGAAACGAAGAATCTATACTAAATCTGACTAATCAGATAACAAGTTGTTTGCTTGAAGATTCATTAGTTGATAATGAATTCAATTTGTCTGTCAATCTCAGGCAATCAAATGCTCTCAGTAAGGCATTAGTCTATATCCAAAATAGTATTGAGAATATTAAGACAGAAGAAACCATTGAATTTGCAATACCAGATATGAAAGAATCGATTTCACTCTTAGGAGAAATAGTCGGAAATAAAGATAATGAGGATATGCTTGATCTTTTGTTTTCGAACTTCTGTATCGGTAAATGAGTATTGGTGATACAAGACAGAACCCTTATGATGTTATCGTTTGCGGAGCAGGTCATGCTGGATGTGAGGCTGCTCTAGCCGCGGCTCGAAGTGGTGCTAAAACACTAATCCTAACTGGCAACTTAGATACAATTGCTCAAATGAGTTGTAATCCAGCGATCGGGGGTCAAGCGAAGGGCCAAATTGTAAGAGAAATAGATGCTCTTGGGGGTGAAATGGCATTAAATACAGACTTCTCAGCTATCCAATTTAAATTACTAAATACCTCCAAAGGCCCAGCTGTACAAGCCCCTCGGGCACAGTGTGATAAAAAAAAATATCAACTCAGGATGAAACATGTCCTTGAGCAATATGATAATCTTGAAATTTTTCAATCGCTCGTCACTGGTCTTCTTGTAAATAATGATAAATGTATCGGGGTTCAGACATCCCTTGATTTGGACATTTACGGAAAAACCGTTATTGTTACAACCGGAACATTTTTGCGTGCACTTATGCATGTCGGCGAAAATAAATCGGAGGGTGGTAGATTGGGAGATCATACTGCAAAAGGACTTTCAGCAGATTTCCAAAAATATGGCATCGAATTAGGCAGATTCAAAACAGGAACACCTCCCAGAATTCTTGGAAATACAATCGATTTTAATAAAACTGAAAAGCAATTCGGTGACAAAGCTCCTGTCAGATTTGCCTTCTACGATACTCGTTCGGAAGAAGAAAAGTTCCACGTAGAACATAAGAATAGGTTCCATATAGAACACTATGATAACCTTCATCAAATTGCGTGCGAAGTAACAAAGACCACAAGTGCTACAGCAAGTATCATCAATGATAATCTTCATAAGTCGCCACTCTACAAGGGAGATATTTCTGGGACTGGACCTCGCTATTGTCCGAGCATAGAAGATAAAATTGTAAAGTTTGGCGAAAAGGATGGACACAGAATCTATTTAGAACCCGAAGGAATCAATACCGATGAGTGGTATATTAATGGTTTTTCAACTAGTTTACCGTTTGAAGTTCAACTTCAAGCGTTAAAGACAATTCCAGGACTTGAGAAAGCTCAAATAATACGTCCAGCTTATGCGGTTGAGTATGATTATGCCTTTCCTACTCAGCTTTCCCTAACTTTAGAATCCAATAAACTTGAATCACTTTTCTTCGCAGGTCAAATAAATGGTACATCAGGCTATGAAGAAGCTGCCGCACAAGGCTTAATTGCGGGT
>MDTB01132206.1_pt1 | contig 12159 bp, 13 predicted proteins | sample 811161 | NCBI WGS metagenome assembly MDTB01 (sample SAMN05326650, study PRJNA326480) | marine metagenome | isolation source: seawater | place: Mediterranean Sea | collected 2009 | reverse complement strand
CTTACAAAAACTTTTAAGTTTACCTTTTTTAATTTCCTGAAGTCGTGCAGTACTTTTAATTTTTATTATTCCAGACCTTATATGTTCATCTTTAATCTTCAATTTTTCTAAAATTCTTAAAGTTGCAATTGCTGTTGATACGTTCTCTAATTGGAAAGTCCCTAAAGTGTTGGGCATTGGTAATTTTAACTCACCATATCGGTCTTGATAATAAAAAAAACCATTTTCGTTTGATGAAAAACTATAGTCTTCATTAAAAAATAATTTTTTAGCAGAATTTTTTAAAAGATTGTTTTTAATATATTTTGTTATCTCTGTTGAATTTTGTTTTGCAACAATTATATTTGAGTTTAATAACTCAGAAGTTTTTTCGAAAACTATTTGTTCTAAAGTTCGATTTTTTTTTGGTATCCAGTCTAAATGATCGAGGCCACATGAGGTAACGATATTTGCTAAATTTTTTTTTAGTACATTTACTGCGTCAAACCTTGCAAAAAGTCCAAATTCACAGATTGTAAGATTTTGATTATATTTTTCACAACCGTGAAAAAAAGCTGCTGTTAAAATTTCAAAAAAAGTAATTGGTTCACCGTCATTGACATCTTCTACTTCTCCCAACAGCTTTGCAAGTTCATCATCTTGTATCTCTTCATCATTGTAAACAAATCTTTCGTTAATTCTTTGAATATGTGGACTGGTATAAATATTACATTTATAATTTGCTTCTTTTAATATCGCTCTTAAAACCGCTATAGTACTAAATTTACCGTTTGTTCCACAGACCTGTATACAATTTACTTTGTCTTGCGGATTTCCAAGTTTCTTTACAAGTTTTTTTATTCTATCTAGACTAAGGTCAATTTCCTTAGGATGCAGCTTTTGTAGTCGATGTAAGATCTTCTGAAGTTTCATCTGATACTGAATTTATATCAGGATTTTGCTTTAACAGTATAGATAAAAGAGTTCCTATTCTTTTTGATAAATCTTTTCTTTCTATTATTAAATCAACAAACCCACATTTTTGTAGATATTCACTTGTTTGAAAGTTTTCAGGCAGATCTTCTTTAACTGTAGCTTGTATTACCCTCTTACCGGCAAATGCAATGAGAGCTCCAGGTTCAGCTAAAGATATATCACCTAGCATTGCAAAAGATGCTGTTATACCACCTGCTGTAGGATCAGTAAAACAGATGATATAGGGTAAGTTTTTTTTTTTAAGTTCATTCACTGCTAAAGTTGTTCTTGTCATCTGAGATAAAGCAATTGGTGATTCAAACATTCTTTGACCACCACCGCAAGGAAAAAAAATAAATGGATTATTATTATCAATAGAATGTTGTATGCCATATATAATAGCTTCGCCCTCTGCTGCTCCTACAGAGCCACCTATGAAATTAAAATCTATAGCACCAACAGTTACATTTATTTTATTTATTTTACCCGTAGCTATAAGAACAGCTGTTTCCTGGCCAGTCTTTTTTCTAGCTTGAATCAGCCTATCTTTATAAGTTTTAGAGTCTTTCCAATCTAGCGGATCATCTATTGGTATCGGAGTTCTAAGTATATCGTAATTATTTTTTCCAAAAAATATATCAAATCTTTGCTTACAATTTATCCTATGGTGTTTACCACACAAATTGCACGTCCATAAATTTTCTTCTAAATCTTTCTTTAATACAGGGCCCTTACAACATGAAGTCCACTCACTATTCTCAATATCCTGCTTACTGGGTCTAACTTTTAGAATTTTCTTAATTTTTTCACCAATTTTTAGAGTTTTTTTTATCCAATTCATAGAATTCTATTTTTTAAAGTTTTTACCATATTGCTTACATTTGTGACAGGATTTTGTCCTTTATAAAGACTCTCACTTATTTTCTTACACAATGCACTTCCGACCACTAATCCGTCTGCAGTTCTGAGTTTCGAAATGGTTTTTTCAGTAATCCCAAAGCCAATTACACAATTTTTACTTTTATCCATTTTTTTAATTTTTTTATAATTTTTAAGAATTTCACTTGAATGTACTTTAAGTTTACCACCTGTTGTTGAAAGCATACTTATATAGTAAATCATTTCATGAGAATCCTTTACAATTTTCTTTATTCTTTTTGAAGATGTTGTTGGTGAAATTAGCTGAATAAAGCATATTGCTTTTTTTTTACATTTTTTTGCAAATAACTTATTTTCTGGATAAGGCAAATCAACAACAATTACTCCATCTACATTTGCTTTTTCACATTCAGTTAAAAAATTATTTTCACCCATTTGGAAAATCATATTATAATAACCCATCAAGATAATTGGCTTAAATTTATTTTTTTTTTTAAAAATTTTTACTATATGGAATACATCTTTCATTTTGATACCTCCTTTGAGCGCTCTATGTGAACTTGTTTGTATTTGTCCACCATCTGCTATAGGAGTATTGTGAGGGAAACCGAGCTCACAAATATCTGCATGTCTAGAAATTTCGTTAATAATATCTAATGATTTTTTTTTAGTACTATCTCCAGCAACAGTATAAGTTAATAATGCTGGTCTTTTATACTTTTTGCATTTTTCAAAACACTTTTTAATTAAAGACATTTTTTCCTAACCTTTTTTTTAAAATATCTCTATCTTTTTTTGCGTCGCCACAACTATTAATAATACAAACTGTATCCTTACTTAATTTGGGTGCTATTTTAATTACTTCAGCAAATGCGTGACATGGTTCGAGACTTGGGTTAAGATTTTCATACTTTGTAACTAATTTGTATGCTTTCAGTGCTTCCTCATCAGTAGCAAAAGTATATCTTGCTCGCCCAGCATCTTTTAAAAAACAATGTATGGGACTTACTCCTGGATAATCTAATCCAGCACTAATAGAGTCCGTCTCATTAATTTGACCTTCATTATTTTGACATACATATGAAGCCGCTCCATGTAAAATTCCTAATTTTGCCCCCCTACTTAATGGTGCAGCGTGCAACTTTGAATTTTTTGGTCCACCTGCCTCGACTCCGATTAGCTCCACTTGACTTTTTTTATAATCTATAAATTCACTCCAAAAGCCATAAGCTGAACTTCCTCCACCCACACAATTAATTAACTTTATTTTATTTGGTATTTTTTTAAATTTAGAATTCAATTGCAGTTTAAGTTCACGTGATATTTGTGAAGTGCTCCATCCACAGATTTTTACAAATATATTCGGCCCCACCGTTGAACCGACACACATGTGTGCAATATCACAATTAGAAACCCAATATCGCATACACTCTGACACTGCGTCCACCAAAGTTTGACTGCCTGTGTAAACAGGAATTATTTCTGCTCCATTCTTTCTTATTGCATCACAATTAGGTTTCTGTCTTTTTATATCTTTTGCACCCATAAATATTTTGCATTTTAATCCAAACTTTTTAGCTGCCATACTAAGCATTTTACCAGCATATCCAGCTCCAGTATCACCAACTATAATTTTCTTCCCTGCTTTTTTTGCAATTAAACAGTGTACTGTTGCATTATAAATTTTATGAGCTCCACCATTAGCGTCCGAAACAACTTTAGCCCAGATTTCTGCACCCTTAAGTTCTTTTGTTAAGTTCTCTAATTTTATAAGTCTTGTTGGGCTACCTACCCAATTTTTAAAATATTTATCTCTTTCATTTAAAAATTTTTTGTCTTTTCTTAACTTAGCAAATAAAATTTCTAATTCCTCGATTGGTTTTTTTAGTGTCTCTGGAATAAAGTTACCACCAAACTTATTGCCCCAAAAACCATGTTTATTATGCTGATCAATCAATGGAATTTTTTTTTTAATTTTTAACATTTATCATTCTTAGTTTTTTTAAAAAAATATTTATTTTATTGAAATCTTTTTTTCCATTTGTTTCGAGGCTACCAGATAAATCTATGATATCTGTAATTCTTTTAAATTTCTCGAGATTTTCGTTATATTTTATGTCACCTGCTAACATTTTTTTTATACCCTTGGGTAAATGTTTAATTATTGAGTGGTCAAAACCGATAGATTTTTCGTAGCCCTTCCCATCAAATAAAATTATATCAGATACTTTTCTATAATCCTCATATTTTTTTAGATCTTTGTAATTTTTAATGGTAATTGAAGTTATAATTTTTATTTTATATTTTCTTTTAATTTCACTGGTCTTATAAGGAGAAACATCATATAGTTGATAATAATTAAATTTAAGGAATTTTATCTTTTCCAATAATTCTTTATTAGGCCTTACTAGAACTGCTACAAAATTTATTTTTTTTTTCTTTATATTAATCAAATTTTTTAAATCATTAAATTTAACATACCTTTTGGACTTACGGTAATTACAAATAAAACCAATATAGTTTGGAGGATGCTTATGATGAATTATATAATTTAAAGTTTTAGAGTCTTTAACCCCACAAATTTTAGCCCTTAACATTAGCTTAAATGATTAATTAAATTATTTAAATTTTTTTTAATATTACCAGATGTAATTGACCTCCCAATAACAATCCAATCACTTTTTTTTTTAAACAAAGCATTTTTTGGAGAAGCAACTCTTTTTTGATCTTTCAACTTAGAATTCAGTCTTATACCTGGTGTGATGATTTCCTTTTTAAATACTCTCCTAACATGTTTCACTTCATGTGGACTACATACAATTGCATCTAATTTAGCTTTTTGAGCTAACTTTGCCTGTAGTATTACTAAGTTTTTAATTGATTTATTATATCCTAATTGAATCAAATCTTTATTATCTAATGAAGTTAAAGTTGTTACACCTACAATTTTTGATTTACCTCCTATTTTTTTAGCAGCTTTCAGCGCTTCTAAGCCAGAGTTGATATGCACAGTTATATAGTTGGCCTTTAAATCATTTAATGAGACAATTGCAGATTTAACCGTATTTGGTATATCGTTAAGCTTAATATCAATAAAGATTATTTTATTTTTTAATTTAGAAATAAATGCTCTTCCATTTTTTGAATTTATAAACTCAAGACCGAATTTATAACCAATTTTTAATTTATTAGTTTTCGTAAGTCTAATTATTTTACTCACTTTACTAGTACTATTTGTGTCTAAAGCTATAAATATTTTTTTATTCTTACTCATTAGTTTTATTTGTATTTGTCTTTTTAAATAAATCTTTTGATGATTTAAAATGTATAGTTTTTTTCTCTGGTGTGTTAACTTTTTCTCCAGTTTTAGGGTTTCTTCTAATCGAGGCTTTTTGTAAATGTGTTGAAAATGTTCCAAATCTTCTAAGTTCTACTCTATGACCTTTTTTTAATGAATATTTTATTTCATGCAAAATAATATTAAAAAATTTTTCCAAATCCTTCTTGTAAAGAAAAGGATAGTCGTCAAAGATTTTTTTAAGAAACTTTGATTTTACTAATGCCAATTTAAATTATTCTTTCTTTTTTTTTTCTAGCTTATCTGATAACGAGGAAAATGGAAGGTTTTTACCTGATAAAGGTGAACTAAATTTTGAAACAGCTTCTTTATTTTGCAATTCTTCTAGGAGTTTAATGCTTAAAGATATCTTTCTTTTATCTAAATCTATTTCAGATATAGCTGCATCTATTCTTTCTCCACCTACAAATCTTGACGGTCTAGCATCTGCTGCATTGATAGCTATTTGTGATTTTTTTATTTGAATTTCTATTTTACTTCCTTCAGGTTGAACTAAAAGTCCCTTTCCGTCAGAGTATATTACTTTAACAGTAACCGTATCATTCACTTTTTTATCTTTAAACCAGTTTAAAGGATCTTCTTCAGTTTGCTTTAAGCCAATCCTAACTTTTTGTTGGTCAGATTTAATTTCTAAAATTTTTACTTTGAGCTTGTCACCCTTTTTGTATTTTTTAAGCTCATCTTCAGGGTTTCTACTGTAAGTTAAATCATTACAGTGCAAGAATCCATCAATATCATAATCGTCAATTTTTAGATAAATTGCATAATCATTAATACTACTCACAGACCCTTCTACCAAGCTTCCTACGGGTGAATTCTTTTCCAATAAAGAATATGGATTTTCAAGTGTCATTTTATGGGATATAGCTACTCTTCTTTTTTCTTTATCAATTTCAGTGATTACACATGAAATTTCATCACCAATTTTAAACATTTTTTTTGCAGATGGATTTTTTTTTGTCCAACTTAATTCACTTGAATGCAATAGAGTTGTTAATCCTGGCTCTAATTCACAAAATGCTCCAAAATCCATTATTTTTACAACTTTAACTTTATAAGCTTTATTTAATTCGTAGTTAGAAATATGTTCAAAAGGATCTGGAGATAATTGTTTTATAGAACAACCGATTTGTTGCTTTTCTTTATCAACTGAAATTACGAGAAGATCATGTTTTTCTCCAATGTTAAAAATTTCTTCTGGATGATTTACTCTTGAGTAACTAATTTCTTGCAAATGCACTAATACATCAAGCTCAGAATTAACATCGAAAAAACATCCAAAATTACTATATGCTTTAACAACACCACCTTTAATTACATCACCCACTTTATATTTTTCGATAATTTTTGCTTTGTCTTCTTTTTTAAATGATGAAATAATTTGCCTACGAGAAACACATGCATTACCTCTTTGTCTATCAAGTTTAATAAGAGCAAACTTTTGTGGTTCATTCATTAGATGAGAAATATCTTTAACTGGCTTATCTGAGATTTGAGATCCAGGGCAGAACATTAAGGAACCAGTCTCTATATGTTCGACTATTACGCCACCTTTACACTTAGATGTTATTTTACCCATGATTGGTTCGTTTTTTTCATATGCTTCAACTAATTGGTCCCAACCTTTTATTTTTAAAGCTTTTGATGCTGATACAATACACTCTCCATTTTTATCCTCTATTCTTTCCAAGAGCACAGGAATTTTTACCCCAACTTTGATCTTATCAATCATCCCTAAAGATTTTAATTCATTAATATCAAGAACTGGTTCAGATTTTAAACCCTCAATAAAAAGGAAGATAAATTTTTCAGTTAACTTAGTTACCTTTCCTTCTATAATTTTTCCTTCTATGATGTTTTTTGTTTTTGAAAGCTGGGTATCTAATAGCTTATTAAATTCTTGTGAAGCTTTAGTTTCTAGAGAATTATATATTTCCATTCAATTTTAATTTTCTGTCTATAATTTTTTTTATTTTTAAAAAACATGCACTTTTAGTTAAATTTGAGGTATTAATCAAGATAGAATCCTTAGTTTTTTTAAGTGGCGATATTCGCCTATTATAGTCATTTTTGTCACGGATTCTTATGCTATTGATAACAGAATTTTGATTAACTTTTTTACCAATTTTCTTTAACTCGTGAAATCTTCTTTTGGCTCTTATTTTAATATCAGCTGTTATAAAAAATTTAAAATCAGCATCAGGAATTATTTTATATGTAATATCTCTCCCGTCTAGACAGGATCCATTAAATTTCTTAGGAAATCTGTAAGCACAATTAATCTGAAATTTGTGAACAAGCTTTCTTATAACTGGATCTTTAGCTATAATTGAAGCAACAGTACTGACATCATCACCTAGCAAATTTTTATTCTCTAATTTATTTAAATTGATCTTGGAAATTTTTTTTTTAATAAATCTATAACTATATTTTTTTTTATATTTTATTTTAAAGTAAGCAATTAGTCGATATATTTTACCTGTATCCAAATAAAGCAAATTATAATGTTTAGAAATTTTTTTTGCTACAGTACCAGCTCCTGCTGCGGCTGGAGAGTCAATTGCAATTTTAAATTTTTTTTTTATTTTCTTCAATTTATTTTACCACCTAATTGTTTAATTATTTTCATAAAAGAAGGAAAAGATGTATTAACCGAATCACGATCATAAATTTTCCATTCACCGCCTAGGCTTAATGCTGAAATTACTGACATCATGAAAACTCTATGGTCTTTAAGATAATTTTTAATTTCAATTTTTTTATTTACCTTTAAATTTGGATTACCAAAAATTTTAATAGAGCTATTATCAGCTTTAATTTTAACACCTATCATTCTCAATATTTTTGATGCAATTTTTAATCTTGGACTTTCTTTCTGATTTAATTCAGATAAATTTTTAAAAACAGATGTACCTTTCGCTTTTGCTGCAACTAAAAAAATTATTAAAAATTCATCTATTGCACTACTATTAAGAGAGATAGGACAATTTATTTTTTTAAGATTTTTTTGACTCTTAACAAATATATCTGCACATTCCTCATTATTATTTTTTTTTTTATTCAAAAGTAATATTTTTGCTCCCATTTTATTTAAAATTTTAATTACCCCTATTCTAGAGGGATTTATATTTACATTTTTAATTTTCAATTTTGAATTTTTTGAAAGTAGAGTTAAGACAATAAAGAATGCTGATGAACTTATATCACCAGGAATATTTATACTAATATTTTTAATTTTATTTGGTTTTTCTACTGTAATGAAGTCATAATTAGATTTGTTTTTTATTTTAATTGGAATTTTTAAATTCTGAAACATAATTTCAGTATGGTTTCTTGACTTTTTGGCAATTATCTTAATACACCCTGGTGTAAATAAAGATGCCAACATCACAGAACTCTTACATTGTGCAGATCCTCTATTTTCAAAATATTTAATTGGTCTCAAATATTCATTACCTTTAATAAATAAAGGTAATTTTTTATTTTTATTTGGAAAAAAATTTACACCGATTTGCTTTAAAGGCTCAATAACCCTAGAAAAATCTCTTTTTGATAAACTTTTGTCGCCAATTAATTTAATCTTATAAGGTGATTTTATTAAAAGTGGTAAAATTAGCCTTCCAAGAGTTCCAGAATTGCCAGCATTTAAAACAATATTTTTTTTAAAATTAAATCCATTTACTCCTTGACCAAAAATTTTGCAGGAATTATTTTTTAAAACAATTTTAATGCCTAACTTTTTAAGACATTTAAGAGTGTTAAGAACATCCTCAGATCTAAGAAGATTATGAGCTGTTGATATTCCAGTTGCTTGTGAGGAAATTAGAGCCCACCTTATTGATATACTTTTATCTCCATCGACATAAATTTTATTATTAAAACTTCCAATTTTTTTTTTTATAGTTAGTGAATTGGATTTCATTTTTAATTAATTTTAAAAGTCTCTCCAAAATAAGCATCTCTTGCCAAAGGATTATCAATTAACTCTTTGGGAGTACCTTTTGCAATGATCTTACAATTTGATAATATTAGAGCAATGTCAACACACGATAGTAAATCCCTTGCTTGATGGTCACAGATAATTATTCCAATATTATTTTCTGTTTGCAAGCTTACTATAATTTTTTGCAACATTTGAATAGTCAAAACATCAAGTGCAGCGAAACATTCGTCTAATAATAAAATCTTTGGATCTCCTAACAAAGCCATTGAAATTACTAACTTTTTTTTTTGTCCCCCAGATAAAAAGGAAGCCTTAATATTTTTGACATACTCTAATTCAAATTTAGAAATTAGAAATTCAATTTTTGAGCTTATTAATCTTTCGTCTTTTATCAAAATTTCTGCGATAGCCTTTAAATTTTCATAAGTAGTTAGATCAGCAAAGTATCCCCCGTATTGTGGGACATATCCTATTTTAAATTCACTTGTTCTTTGATAGATTGGATAGTTAGTTGCATTTTTATCACCAAATAAGACTGATCCTTTGTCTGGTTTTAACATACCCATAATAATATTGAATATTGTAGATTTTCCAGCACCATTTGGTCCTAGCAGACCCAATATTTCTCCTGGGTTTATTTTAAATGAAACTTTGTCTAAAATCATTCTTTTTTCAAAAGAAATTGAAACATCATTTATTGAAACTAAAGGTTTAGTTTTTTTAAAAGATTTTATTCTAAATTTTTTAATTATTGCCATTAATTTATAATTAAGGCCTTAACCTTATTTTCCTTTTCTTTCATATAAATTCTTGAAATTTTTTTTAACATATCCATTTCTATTATATCTGCTTTTAAAAAATTTTGATTATTCAAATAATTCACATCTCCTGAAATTTTAATATTCTTATTAACATAATTCATGTCAATTTCATTACTTGTAATTTTATGTTCCTCAAAACTTAACTTTGCTTCTTCATAAAAATACGTATTTAAATTAACTCTATTATATATTGCATTTTTTGAAGAAATATAAATTATACCCGTATCATTTATATCAATAACTCCATTTACATTTTTCAATTTAATTATATCTAAATTTTTTTGATCAATCTCACCAAACTCAGCAGTAATCTCGTAGCTATTTCCTAACTCATCCTTTGACAAATAGTATATATCATCAATTTTACTACCAACTTCACTATCTGAGCTTTCATTAGTAATATTTTTATTATTTGTATTTGAAAAATCAATTTTTTTTTTATTATATAAAAAATTATATGTAAAAATTAATATAATGATTATAAATCCTGCGATTAACGACTGATATAAAAATGATTTAGACATTTACGTAAGATTTGCACCAAGTATGCTATGTATATGAAGAACTCCTATGGTCTTTTTTTTATTCTTATCGTGAACACATAAAGATGTTATTTTTTTTTCATTCATTATTGAGAGAGCTTTAGCAGCTAGAATATTTTTCTCAATTGTAAGTGGATTATTCGTCATAATATTTTTAACTATACTATTACCAATATTCTTATTTTTTTGGGTTGATCTCCTAACCTGACCATCAGTAATTATGCCCACAGTATTTTTGATTTTATTTACAACAATTAAAACTCCTAATTTTTTATCAGAGATTAATTTAAGAGCTTTTCTCATATTAGAATTTTCATTTATGAATGGGATTTTTTTTCCTTTTACCATTAAGTCTTCAGCAGTTTTTAATTTGGCTCCAAGGCTTCCAGATGGATGAAATTTTTTGAAATCTAACTTTCCAAATTTTCTAAATTCCATTGTTGCTATTGCTAGAGCATCTCCAAGAGCTAATTGTGTTGTTGTGCTAGATGTAGGTACTATACCATGTCCAGACTCTTTAACTTCAGGTATAAATAGTTTGATGTCAGATGCATTATAAAGTGTAGAATTTTTTTTTGACACCATCCCAATTAGAGTAATTTTATTTCTGTTAGCAAACTGAATAACAGGTTTAAGTTCTTCTGTATCTCCCGAGTTACTAATTAAGATTAAAATATCTTTTTTAGTTATACTTCCAAGGTCCCCGTGTGAGCATTCACTAGCTGGAAGAGCAAAAGATGGACTACCGACTGACGATAAAGTGCTACTAATTTTTGATGCAATAATAAAACTTTTACCTACACCACACAATATAACTTTAGATTGACACTTAACAATAGTCTTAACAGCAAGTGAAAAAGATTTATTTACCGATTTTTTTAATTTTTTTAGTGCATCAATTTCAAGATCAATAACATTTTTGGCAACTTGAATTGCTTTATTTTTTTTCATAATTTTTTAATGTTCAAATAATGAAGGTTTGTATCCTGCTATTTCCATATCTACTAGTATTGGTATAACTTCCATACTTTTCTTAAAAAGATCCATTCTTTTCTCTCTCAAAAGCATTTTGGAGAGTTTTTCTTTTATCTCAAACAAATATTGGGTGTCCTGAGCTGCGTAACTAATTTGCTTTTCAGTTAAATTTGGATCACCCCAGTCACTTTGCTGTTCTTTTTTTGATATATCTTTTTTGCATAATTCTTTTACAAGATCTTTATAACCATGAAAACTTGATGCTGTTCTGGCAATCTTAGAGCTAAGTTTTGTACAAAAAATTTTTTTTGGTTCAGCGTTAAGATGATATTTCAGCCACAAGAGATCTTGTCTTGCATAATGCATAATAAATTCTATTTCTGGGTTAGACAAAAGTTTTTTTAAATTTGGTGCTTTATAGGTTTCTCTATCTAGTTTAATCAAATAGTATTTGTTTGATTGCAGGCCTATCTGTACTAAAGTTAATGGATCTCTTCCTAATACCAATCCTAATGCCTCACAATCAATAGCGACAATTTTTTCATTTGATAAGTCAATATCATCTGGAATATCTTTTTCAAAAATTTTGATATTATTCATTTTTATTTATATATATAAAGACATGACAATATTGTCTATTTTTTGATAAATGATAAGAAAAAAAGTATTAATCTTTGGTGCTAGTGG
>MDTB01120004.1_pt1 | contig 12159 bp, 14 predicted proteins | sample 811161 | NCBI WGS metagenome assembly MDTB01 (sample SAMN05326650, study PRJNA326480) | marine metagenome | isolation source: seawater | place: Mediterranean Sea | collected 2009 | reverse complement strand
TGTCAGTAAAGTCCTTTAACATTTTCACTTCATCAGCTTTAGTGTTAAGAACGGTCTGACATTTTAATGTTTTAGCGTTTGCAGTAGTCATTGAAAATCCAACGAATACAGCTAAACTCAAAACAACAGTTAATAATTTTCTCATTATTCCCCCGTTTGATTATTAATAATTCAAGAATTAAACCTCTTTAAAAATTTAGAGTCAAATACTAGTATTAAAACCTATGGTTGAAATTCACACATTGGCAATCATCAATTTTACACCTATAAGTATATTTTATCATGGAAGAATTTGATTATATTATTATTGGAGCAGGATCAGCTGGTTGTGTCCTAGCTAACAGACTTACTGAGAATGAAAAAAACAAAGTGCTCTTGTTAGAAGCTGGAGGTAAAGATACTTATCCGTGGATACATATTCCAGTTGGTTATTACAAAACAATGCATAATCCAAAAGTGGATTGGTGTTTTCAAACTGAAAAAGACGAAAGCATGAATAACAGATCAATTCGTTACCCTAGAGGGAAAACTTTAGGTGGGAGTTCTTCTATTAACGGTCTTCTTTGGATTAGAGGTCAAAGTAATGATTACGATAATTGGAAACAAATGGGCAATAGTGGATGGGGTTGGGACGACGTTTTGCCTTACTTTCTCAAATCTGAAAACAACGAATTAGGTAAAAATAAATTTCATAATGATAGTGGTCCAATCATGGTTTCAAATAAAAGAATTAATCTAAAAATGCTAGATGAGTTTCAAAATGCTGCCGAAGAGTGTGGTATTCCTAAAACTGAAGATTTTAATACTGGAGATAATACTGGGATAGGTTTTTTTCAATTTACCACTAATCATAATAAGTCTTTACTAAAATTAAGATGTAGTGCTGCTAAAGGTTATTTAGATCCAGTCAAAAAAAGGGGAAACTTAAAAATTATAGTTAAGGCACATGTTAAAAAAATTAATTTTGAGAAGAAAAAAGCTGTGAGCGTGAGTTTTTATCAAGGTGAAGAAATTGTTACTATTAAAGCTAGAAGAGAAATTATTTTATCAGCAGGATCTATAGGCTCACCGCATATATTACAAGTTTCAGGCATAGGTGAAGGGAAAGAGCTTCAAAAAAATGGAATAAATATTGTACATGAATTAAAAGGAGTGGGAAAAAATTTACAGGATCATTTGATGTTTAGACCAGTTTATAAAGTTAAAAACTTAAAATCATTAAATGGAAAAATTAATAGTCTGTTTGGAAACTTTTTAATTGGTCTTGAATATATATTAAGACAAAGTGGTCCAATGACAATGGGTGCTAGCCAGGTTTGTGGTTTTGCTAAAAGTGATCCCTCAAAAGAAACACCCAATTTACAATTTCATGTTCAACCAATAAGCACTGATATTTTAGGGGCATCAAGACTTCATGATTTCGATGGCATTACTCCAACCGTTGCCAACATAAGGCCCTCAAGTAGAGGTGAAATTTCTATTATAAGTAATGACAGCAGAATTAATCCAAAAATCAAAATGAATTATTTGTCAACTCAAGATGATCGAATAGTTGCAGCTCAAGGATTAAAATTAGTAAGAAAAATAATGTTAGAAACGAAAACATTCAAAAGATACGAGCCGGAAGAGTATAGACCTGGGGTTCATATCACTGATGATGAGGAATTAGTAAAAGCTGGCAGTGAATTTACTCAAACAATTTTTCATCCTGTGGGTACATGTAAAATGGGCAAAGATGATAATGCTGTTGTAAATGATAAATTATATGCCCATGGACTTAAGAATTTAAGAGTGATAGATGCTTCAATTATGCCAAATATTACCTCGGGAAATACAAATGCTCCAACAATTATGATTGCCGAAAAGGGTGCAGAATTTATTTTAAATAATCAGACTCAATGACAGAAGAATTTATAATTTTAACACAGATAATTTTTATAGATCTAGTTTTAGCTGGTGATAATGCAATCATAATTGGTATGGTTGCTTCAAAGTTTGATCAGGAAAAAAGAAAAAAAATTATTTTTTTTGGTATAGGTGCCGCGGTAATTTTAAGAATATTATTTACATTAATAACAACCTTCCTATTAATGATACCTGGTTTGAGATTAGTTGGTGGAATTTTACTGTTTTATATATGTTATAAATTATATGTTGATGTAATTAAGGGTCAAATTGAGAAAAAAGACATTAAGGTAGACAACAGTTCTTTTGGTAAAGCAATTTTCACCATCATAATGGCAGATGTTACTATGAGTCTTGACAATGTACTAAGTGTAGCTGGAGCAGCAAAAGGTCACTTTGTATTGTTAATATTTGGTTTGGCTTTATCCATTGCGTTAATGGCATTCGCAGCTAATCTTATAGCAAAATGGATTGAAAAATATAAATGGATTGGATGGTTGGGTTTAATAGCTATACTGTTAGTGGCAATAGATTTAATATACACTGATTTAAAATTACTTTTATAAATATGTATCTAAAAAAATATAACTTAAAAGGTAAATACTCTTTTGTAACAGGTGCGGGAAAAGGTTTGGGTAGAGCTTGCGCTTTAGCTTTAGCAGAAGCAGGTTCAAATTTAATATTAGTAAGCAGAACCCAAAAAGATCTAGATTCTGTTTCTAAAATTGCTAAGAAACATAAAGTAAAATGTATGACATATGTTTGTGATTTGACAAATTATCTACAGATAAAACAAATCGTTGATAGCCAATCAAAAATAGATGTACTGATTAACAACGCTGGTACAAATATTCCTGAACATTTTTTAAAAGTTCGTAAACAAGATATGGAAAAAGTAGTCAAAATTAACACGATTGCAGCATTTAATGTTGCAAATTTAGTCGCTAATAAAATGATTCAAGGTAAAAATAGAAAAAAAACTGGTGCAGCAATAGTGAATATGTCTTCTCAAATGGGTCATGTTGGTGGTCCTATAAGGAGTGTTTATAACATGACAAAATTTGGTATCGAAGGGCTTACTAAAGGAATGGCTATAGACTTGGCTAAATACAATATAAGAGTTAACAGTATCGCTCCCACATTTGTAGTAACTCCTATGACAAAAAATTCTTTAAAAACAAAAATTTCAGAAAAGAAGTTTTGGGCAATATTCCTTTAGGAAGGTATGCAGAATTGTCTGAGGTGTCATCAGCAGCTGTTTTTTTGGCATCAGACGCAGCCTCAATGATAACAGGAGCTTCATTATTGGTAGATGGCGGATGGACTGCAAGATAATAAAATTTATTTTATTCATAATAATACCATTTAATTCTTATGCCGCTGAGTTCCAGGGTAGCTTTAAACAAGGTTCATTTATTCTTGGAAAGACTGAGCCTGGTTCAGAAGTGTTTATCGATAAAAGAAAGATTAGAGTTACAAATGAAGGTTTTTTCGCATTTGGATTAGATAGAGATAGAAAAAACGATGTTACCATTAAAATACAAAAAGATAGTAAATTTAAAACAATTTATAAAAAAGTTTTAAAACGGGAATACAAAATTCAAAAAATTGATGGCTTGCCTCCTAAGCAGGTTACACCTCCTCCTGAAGTTTACGAGCGTATTAAGAAAGATAATAAATTAATAGGTGAAGCAAGATCTTTAAATACAGCATACGATTTTTTTAAAGATAAGTTTATTTATCCAGTAGAAAAATATGTGATAACTGGAGTATATGGTAGTCAAAGAATTTTGAATGGAAAGCCGAGAAGACCTCATTATGGAATAGATTTCCACGCACCTGAAGGTACTCCTGTTAAAGCCATGTTGGATGGAGAGGTGACTTTAGCTGAAAATGATATGTATTTTACTGGAGGAACAATAATTTTTGATCATGGTCACGGCATAAGCACTCTTTTTATGCATATGAAAGATATAAATGTTAAAGTTGGCCAAAGGGTTAGGCAAGGTGAAATAGTGGGAACCTTAGGTCAAAGTGGAAGGGCAACTGGTCCTCATTTAGATATAAGATTAAATTGGTTTAATGTTAAGCTTGATCCGGCTACGATATTGAATTTGAACTAATCTAATTCAAATTTATTTTTATAATCTTTAATTAATGATTTATCTTGCTCATCTTTCATTAAAATGAAATTTTCTATAACAAGTATATCTAAATTTGTTCCCATAAAACAATTAAATGCATCTTCTATTGAACACACAATAGGTTCACCTCTGACATTAAATGACGTATTAACTAAAACTGGGCAATTTGTTAATTGCTTAAATTCATTTATTAAATTGTAATATTTAGGATTTGTTTCTTTGTGAACAGTCTGAATTCTTGCTGAATAATCTACATGGGTTATTGCAGGAATTGATGATCTTTTTATATTTAGCTTATCAATCCCAAATAGATTTTTGTCATCATCTGACATTTTTACTTGTTTTGATTTTTTAATTTCAGAAACTAAAAGCATATACGGACTATCACAGTCTAGATCAAACCATTCAGAAACATCTTCTCTTAATACTGAAGGAGCAAATGGTCTAAAGCTCTCTCTAAATTTTATTTTTAAATTCAATTCTTTTTGCATTTTTTCAGATCTTGGATCAGCCAGTATTGACCTGCCTCCTAAGGCTCTTGGCCCAAACTCCATTCTACCTTGAAACCAACCAACTGTCTTGCTATTTGCAAGTTCTTTTGCAACCAGTGAGGAAATTTCGGATGGCGACTTTTTTTTATATACTGCTCTCAGTAATTTTAATTTTTTTTCAATAAAGTCATCTTCGTATCTAGGGCCCAAATAAGCACCTTTCATTTTATCTTTAAAATTTTCTCTAGGTTTTTTTAATTCACGATACCAATAATCTAATGCTGCTCCTAAAGAACCTCCGGCATCGCCAGCGGCAGGTTGTATCCAAATATTATCAAAATATTTTTCTTTTAAGATTCTTCCGTTTGCAACACAATTTAAAGCGACTCCTCCTGCTAAACATAAGTTTCTTATTTTATATTCGCCAGCAATATTTCTTGTTAATCTTAATACGATTTCCTCTGTAACAGCTTGAATTGAAGAGGCTATATCCATATGAAAGTCATTTAATAAATCTTTTTTAGGATCCCTCACTGGCTGACCAAATAAGTTAGAAAACTTTTTATTTGTCATGGTTAATCCTGTAGCGTAATTAAAATATTTCATATTTAGTTTAAAAGAACCATCTTCTTTTAAATCCATTAGCTCTTTTATGATTAAATCTTTAAATTTAGGTTTACCATAAGGAGCTAGACCCATAACTTTATACTCTCCACTATTTACTTTAAAACCAGTGTAGTAAGTAAAAGCAGAGTAAAGTAAACCAAGAGAGTGTGGAAAATGAATTTCTTTAAGTATTTGTAAGCTGTTGCCTTTGCCAAGTGCAACTGTAGTCGTCGCCCACTCGCCCACTCCATCTAAAGTCAAAACAATAGCTTTTTCAAATGGAGATGGATAAAAAGCGCTTGCAGCATGACTTAAGTGATGTTCAGAAAATTTTAGTTTATTAATATCTTTAAATGCTTCGTCTATTTCTACAAGTTTATCAAATATGAATTTTTTTTGAAAAAGTTTTTCTCTAAGCCAAATTGGCATTGATAAACTAAATTGCTTAAAACCAAAAGGAGCCATAGCTACATAAGTTTCTAAAAGTCGTTCAAATTTAAGAAAAGGTTTTTCAAAAAAAACTATGTGGTCTACTTGATTTAATTTTAATTTTGATTCTTTTAAAACATAATTGATTGACTTAAAGGGAAATCTAGGATCGTGTTTTTTTCTCGAAAATCTCTCTTCTTGGGCAGCGGCAATAATCTCACCATCTTGGATTATAGCTGCGGCACTATCATGATAAAATGCTGATATGCCCAATATAGATGTCATTTGAAAATTGTTTATATCTAATAAAACTAAGATTTTCTTCCTAAAAATAAAAACAAGGCCCCTTCAGATCCTTGGCGATTAAATATCATTGTAAATTGACTTAATATTCTATCTAAAAATGTTCTTTTATTACCTTGTGTAAAAAATTCTACAAAAACTTCATCGTTACTATATATATCCGTGATACCACAAGTTGGGTAACTGTTTATATATTGAATACCAAAATCATTAAACCAGTATAAAACTTCATCAAAACTGTGACTTCTTTCAACAGGATGATCATATTGATCTTTTATCCAAGCATCAACTTTATCTTGAGAGTCTTCTGGAATTTTTCTCAGCACCGGATCTAGTAAAATAATTAATTTTTTACCAAAAAATTTATACAAATATTTTCTTATATAAGTTCGTATTCTTCCAATTTTATTATATAAACCAACCAGTATATGACCATCTTTTTTAAGATACCTGATTGTTTCTTTTAGTGCTTCCCGAGTATTTTTTGTATGGTGTAAAACACCATTACATAAGACAATGTCAAAATAATTATCTTCAAAAATATCATCAAATATGTCTCCACAAACAAAGTCAACATTTTTAATTTCATTTTTTTTCGCGAAATCTTTACCTAATTTTAAAGAATTAAAATTTAGGTCAAAAGCGACTATTTCATTATTAGTATCAATTGAAAGATAATTTGATAATTGACAAGTTCCGGCTCCAACTTCTAATATTTTTTTATCATTGCCGATAAATTTTTTTAAATTATAGGTATACTGATTTTTGTCCCCAAGTTCTAATATAGATATAATATTATCTTTTTTCTTATAATTTGGAAAAGGATCATTTTCATAAAATTTCTTTACTTTAGTAGCAACATCATCATTCGTCTCAAAACAAGTGATATCATCTACTTTTGTAAATAAATTTTTTTTAAACATCTTAAATTACTTGTTTATATGTATTTATAAGTTACATCTCTATGATGCTGCTCTTGAAATCTCCAAAGAAAAGTATCTAGGTAGAAGTGTACCATCTGTCCAATTAAAGGTATGACAATCAAATTTTTAAGTGTTGCATCATAATTTGGTGCGAATGCAAGAATTGACATAACCAAACCATAAATTGAAATAATCAGAATAAAATTTGAAAAAAATGAAAAACTACTTTTACCTTCTATTTTATTTTCGTTGTCTTTTTTTCTACCTTCGTGAATTTTCAAAGTTAATACTAAATATTGAGAATAATGCATTGTAACACCCATAACTAGAGCATGAATTGGTTTTTCCACAAAACAAATTGGAAGAAATATTAAGCACCCGGTAATAAGGGTTAATAAATTTCCTAAGTCTCTAAATTTTATTAAAAAAATTATACAACTAATTGAGATTACGGTAACAGCAAAAAAGGTTACATAAAAAGTATCTAACTGAACTAAATTTGTTAAATTAAATCTCAATATACCAATTATGAAAAAAAATATATTAATCCCATAAATTACATATTTTTGGAAATTGATTTGTCCAAAGTTAGAAGCAAATAGCTTTGATATTCCTAAACTTTGCCTAGTTACATGAAAAATATTAAATGTAAAAAATAAAAGTATAAACACAGAATAAAAAGTAAAAAAACCTACTAGTGAGAATATTGCAAGAAATATAGGAAAAACAATATAAACTATTCTTTTATTTTTAATTTCTTCTTTATTTTTTATATTAAGTAAAAAAGGGAAAGTAGCTCCAAAATGAGGTTCTGCTAATAACAGCAATGTTGTAAATAAAATTAGATTTTCATGCTCTGGAAAAATAGAGAGTGAAAAAAAATAGATTATAGGAAAGATTATAGGAAACTTAATAAGAAAAATATCTGAGGTTTTATTAATTACTATCTTTTTATTCACAAAAAAAATTCCTAAAAAATTGCATAAATAAAAGGAGCAACACTTGATCCTTGGCTAACAACAATTATGCTACCAAATAATAACAAGAATAAAACAATCGGAATTAACCACCATTTTTTTCTTTCTTTAAAAAATTCAATTAACTCTTTGTAAAGTCCAATCATTTTTTAAAATTGTTTATTAAAGTTGATTTTCGATTCTTTTTTATTCCAATAAGATACCATGCTCTTCTGAAATTTCAGTTTTAATAAATCTTTTCCTAAGACTCTCATTAAAATACCTGTTGGTAAAACTACAAGAAAATAAACTAGTCCCATTATTATTGGTGCGATAATAACCCCCAAAATCTCTCCAAATTTTATCCAGGCTAAATTTAAGGGTGTTAAAAATCTAGATCTCATTATGCCCAAGATTAAGAAAATAATCGCTACGATAAAAGACCACAGTCTTAGTTCATTGCCAGACAAAATTGGCCAAATACCAATAATACAAAAAACTATAAAAAAAAGAATTCCGAAATTTTTATTAGTGTTTTTATTTTTTTTCATAGTTTTAATTTATAATTTTTTTTAATTCTTGGACCAATAAAGCATAACCAATTTCATTAAAATGTCCATCCAATTCTAAATATGGTAGTTTATTTTCAATTTGATCTGCTTCTAATCTATCGACATAATCTTTTGCAATTTTTGAAAAATTAACAAGAGTTATATCATTTTTTTTAAAAAATTGTTCCAAATAATTTAATTCGTTAAATGTGTTACTAGGTAACTTTTTTCCTGTTGCTTTTTCATAATAAGTTATTCCTCTATAATCATGAAATATTACAATTAATTTTTTATTATTTTCTAAAGCAAATTTATTAAATTCTAAAAAAGGTTTTTCGATAAGTGAGAAATCGTTAGAATTGAATAATGATATTTTTTTTTTCTATATCAACAAACCAACTCGTATAAGGTTTAAATTTTGGATTTGAAACTTCTATACTTTTTTGAAAAGGATTTCTAAGAGATTGTCTTAAAAATGATGTAGCAAGCCATATTCCTGATGTAACATAATAGGCTTGAAATCTGATCTCGGGATTATGATCAGCTGTGTCAAAATTCCCCACACCTCCAGTAAATCTATTTTTCTTAGTCCTATTTTCCTTATCTTTCATTTGAGAGTACTTTTTAATTATTTCATCTCTATAATAATGAGTGCCCATACAATAATTCAAAAAAATATATTCGTAATCAAAATTATTACCGAACATTTTTAGGGTTCCAAGAGATTGGCTTAAGCTATAACCCTGAACGCCAAAGTTGTAAGTTAAAATTCCCTCGTTAGATAACAAACTTGGATAGGTTTCGTCGGTATCTACACCCATTCCCTCGGTAAAACTATCTCCTACTGCTATCGCTTTAAAAAATTTCTTTTCTGCTATTTCTTTTTTATTTTTAAAACCGTATTTGTCAGAGTTCCATTCATAAGAAAACTGGCTAGCTGTTCCTCTATAATGATTAGTTCTTAAAAGAGTATTTGCTTTAAATTTGACATAAGGTAGTTCATCTAATTCTTCTGTTACTTTCGAATAATTATATTTATTTTTATCTACCCACATACTTATATCTTTTGGAAAGATGTTTGGGTTTATTACATAAGCAATTTCAGTTAATAAAAATAAAAAAATTACACACGATATTGAAAATTGTAAATTAACTGTTTTTTTGTGAAATCGTTTTAATTGTAACGAAAATTGAATAAAAATTGAAGTTATTAAAATAATCCATAATAATGGTAAAAGATAAGAACCCTTAGGTAAATCAAAATTGACAATATAAAATAGAATTACTGATAGATTAAAAAAAAACGAAATCATTAAGATTTAAAATAAAGTATAAATAAAAGGTGCAACTACTGTACCTTGACTAAGGACAATCAGAATTCCAAATAAAGCTAAAACAATTATAATAGGTAATAGCCAATATTTTTTTCTTTCTTTTAAAAATTCCGAAAATTCTTTAATAAAACTAATCATTAAAATTGTTTATCCATTGAGCTTAGATCTTTGCTTCTTGAAATTTAATTAATAAAAAAAAATAATATATCAAAAGTTCTGTTTTGAGTGTTTTGTTTCATTTTGATTTTAATTAAGTCCTTTTTGAGGTTTCATGTCCTCTTTTTTTATACCAGCAACTGCTACTGGTTTTTTCATTGCGTCTCTTCTAAAAGGCTCTCCTAATTCTTGATTTAAAATGACCTCTATAAAAGTAGTAATTCCTTTTTTTTGATCCTCACATGATTGTTTTATAGCTTTTGTAGTTTCTTCCATTGTCTTGACTGTTACGCCTTTCAATCCACAAGCTGTAGCTACTTTGGCATAACTTAATTCGGGATCAAGTTCAGTGCCAATAAAGTTGTTATTAAACCATAATGTTGTATTTCTTTTTTCAGCTCCCCATTGATAATTTCTAAATATAACCATTGAAATAGCTGGCCATTCCTCTCTTGCGCAAGAGCTCATCTCATTCATACTGATACCAAAAGCTCCATCACCTGCAAAACCAATTACAGGTACATTTGGACATCCAATTTTTGCTCCAAGTATTGATGGAAAGCCATAGCCACAAGGACCAAATAAACCTGGTGCCAAGTATTTTCTTCCCTTTTCAAAAGTTGGATAAGCATTTCCTATTGCACAATTGTTTCCTATGTCACTAGAAATGATTGCATCTTCTGGCATGCCAGCTTGTATTGCTCTCCAAGCCTGACGCGGTGACATTCTATCTTTGTCTCTTTCTCTGGACTCTTTATTCCATACTGTTCCTGGATCGTCATCTTCATGGTCTAAACTAGCTAGTTTTTGTAGCCAAGCAGATTTGGTTTGATGTATTAAATCTTTTCTTTTTTGTCTATCTACATCTCCAGCTTTTTGGGAAAGTTTTTTTAATAACTGTTGAGCAACTAATTTTGCGTCTCCACATATGCCAACTGTAACTTTTTTTGTAAGTCCAATTCTATCTGGGTTCATGTCAACTTGAATAATTTTTGCGTTTTTTGGCCAATAGTCAATTCCATAACCTGGTAGTGTAGAAAAAGGATTCAATCTAGTGCCTAAACCTAAAACAACATCTGCTTTAGCAATTAATTCCATAGCAGCTTTTGACCCATTGTACCCTAGAGGCCCTACAGCTAAAGGATGGCTACCTGGAAAACTATCGTTATGTTGGTAACCTGAACAAACTGGAGAGTCCAATTTTTCTGCAAGTTTAACACACTCATCAATAGCTCCCCCTATAACAACTCCTGCTCCTGATAAAATTACAGGAAATTTTGCATTCGATAGTAGTTTAGCTGCCTCTTCTATTGCTTCTGCTCCTCCTGCTTGCCTTTCTAGTCTTACAATAGGTGGTAAATCTATGTCGACAACCTGTGTCCAAAAATCTCTTGGTACATTTATTTGTGCTGGTGCTGATCCTCTTATAGCTTTTTCGATAACTCTGTTTAATACTTCCGCGATTCTTGATGGATCTCTAACTTCTTCTTGATAGCAAACCATATCTTTAAATAAATTCATTTGTTCTACTTCTTGGAATCCCCCTTGACCCATTGTTTTGTTGGCTGCTTGAGGAGTTACTAAAAGCAATGGTGTATGATTCCAATATGCAGTTTTTATGGGTGTAACTAAACCTGTTATACCTGGTCCATTTTGAGCTACTACCATCGACATTTTACCTGTCGCTCTTGTGTAGCCGTCTGCAATTAATCCACCGTTAGTTTCATGTGCTACGTCCCAAAAAGTTATACCCGCATCTGGAAAAATATGAGAGATTGGCATAAAAGCTGAGCCAATTATACCGAATGCATGTTCGATACCATGCATTTGTAAAACTTTTACAAAAGCTTCTTCAGTTGTCATTTTTGCCATAGAAAAATCCTCTAATACTTATAAAACTCTCTTTCAATATATCAAAATTTAGTCTATATCCATTAAATATTTTATGTCACAGCCAGACCTAATTATCCACGATGAAAAAGATAACGTAGGAGTAGTCGTTATAGAAACAACCAGAAAAGGCCAAGAATGTAGTGCCTGGATCATGGAGAATGACAAAACTATTAAGGTTCATTCATTAAATCAAGTTCCTTTAGGTCATAAAATTGCTCTTAAGGATTTAAACGAGGGTGACACGATTTTAAAGTACGGTCACGATATTGGAAAAGTTGTAAAATCAATAAAAAAAGGTGATCATGTTCATGTTCATAATGTAAAAACAAAGAAATGGTAATTGTATGGAAATTCCAAAAAGTTTTTTAGGTTATAAAAGAGAGAACGGAAGAGCGGGTACAAGAAATCACGTAATTATTCTTCCAGTTGATGATATTTCAAATGCCTGTGCTGAAGCAGTAGCAAATA
>MDTB01130704.1_pt1 | contig 12160 bp, 10 predicted proteins | sample 811161 | NCBI WGS metagenome assembly MDTB01 (sample SAMN05326650, study PRJNA326480) | marine metagenome | isolation source: seawater | place: Mediterranean Sea | collected 2009 | reverse complement strand
GTCGGACTTGGAGCTAGACTTGGCTGTGGAGAATTTTTAGTGGCTGAGGCAGATGAATCTGACGGATCTTTTCTTAACTTATCCCCAATAATAGCTGCTGTAACAAACATTGATCATGATCATTTAGATTACTACGATCATGATTTTGCACTTTTAAAACAAGCGTTTATCTCTTTTATTCACCGACTGCCTTTTTATAGTTCTGTAATTTTATGTATAGAGGATCCAAATATACGAGAAATAATACCATTTATTTCTCGTCCAATTGTGAGAGTTGGTCTAACAAAGGAAGCAGATATTAGAGCTAAAAATATTCACCAATCTGGTTTAACAACATCGTTTACAGTTGAGCAAAAAAATTTTAAAGAATTTGATATTAGTTTACCAATGCCTGGACTACATAATGTACTTAATTCTCTAGTTGCTATTGGCATTGCCAAAGAGCTTGAAATTGATACTAATATGATTCAAAAATCACTGGATAACTTCACAGGTGTTGATAGACGTTTTCAGTTCTACAAAAAAATGATTGCGCCAAATGGTAAAAGGTTTAGTTTAGTCGATGATTATGGACATCATCCAACCGAAATCAGAGCAACTCTCAATGCTTGTAAAGCGTCTTTTCCAAATAGAAGGTTAATTCTTGTTTTTCAGCCCCATAGGTTTTCAAGAACCAGAGATTTGTTCGAGGACTTTGTTAGAGTTTTGGTAAATGTTGATATCTTGATATTGTTAAAAGTTTATCCGGCTGGTGAGGAAGTTATCCCAAGCGCCGATAGTAAAGTTCTAGCGAGAACAATTAGACTTAGCAGAAGACTTGATCCTATTTTTTCAGAAAGTATTGATGAGGCTATTTCAATTTTGCTGTCAACCCTTCAAGATGAAGATATCGTTTTAGTTATGGGCGCAGGCTCTGTTGGTAATTTGTCAAAAATTTTAGTTTCAAGATTTAATCAGTTGCATCAGGAGGTTTCTAATGGGTAGAGATTTCAAAGTTGCTGTTTTAATGGGGGGAGATTCGAGAGAAAGAGAAATTTCTCTTAAGTCCGGCAAAGCCATTTTAGAATCTTTGCAACAAAATAAAATAAGTGCTTTTTCTTTTGATCCGAAAGAGCGAACACTTTTTGAATTAAAAAATGATGAGGTAGATCTGGCTTTTATCGCACTTCATGGAAAATTTGGCGAAGATGGAACTAGCCAAGCAATTTTAGAATCTTTAAAAATCCCATACACAGGTTCAGGTGTTGCCTCCTCTGCATTGGCTATGGATAAAATTCTTACAAAAAGGGTCTGGAAATCATTAAAAATACAAACTCCGTCTTTTCGGACTGTCTATTCAAAAGAAAATTTGGATGCGTTTGATCTCGTATTCGATTTTCCTGTAATTGTAAAACCTAACGATGAGGGATCTTCATTAGGCGTAGTGAAAGTCTGTGATGAAAAATCAATTAAAAAGGCATTAGATCAAACTTTTCAGTTTTGTAAAAAAGCACTAATTGAGAAATTTGTAGAAGGGAGGGAGTTTACATGTGCATTACTAAGAGATGCAAATGATTCAAAAGTAATCGCATTGCCAATTATAGAAATTAAAGCCCCAGATGGAGAGTACAATTATTACAATAAATACTTAGGAAATAAAACAAATTATATTTGTCCTGCTGAAATCCCAAAAAAGATTGAAAAATATATGAAGTCTACATCCCTACTTGCTTTTGAAGCACTAGGTTGCGAGGGATGGGCTAGGGTCGATTTGATGTGGAATGGCAAAGGTCTTCCTGAGTTGATAGAGATAAACACAGTCCCTGGAATGACAACAAGCTCACTGGTTCCTATAGCAGCAAAGGCAGCGGGAATTAATTTTGATGATCTAGTTTTGAGAATTTTAAAGACAGCTTCGCTTGGTAAAAAGGGATCTATTAATGATTAATTCTTTCAGAGATATGTTGTTCAATTTTTGGAACTCTCCAAAGTCAATGGATTTGTTAACAAAAGTGATTTTAATAATTCCTGTTTTCTGTTTAATTGTATTTTTATTTCCTTGGTTTTTTTCACAACCAAGTTTTTACCTTAAATATTTAATTGTTGATTTAAGTGAAAATGATACTCCACACATAACAAATGATGAGTTGAAGAAATTAGTTGTAAGAGAATTAAATGGGACCGCAATTACCTCGGATTTATCTCCAATTTATAAGTCTGTTGTCTCTCATCCATGGGTGAAAGAAGCAACAGTTAGAAGAATTTGGCCTAATAAAATTTTAGTTAGTTTAATAGAGCATAATATTGTTGGAGTTTGGTCTGACGGGAGGTTTGTCACAGATGTAGGAAAATTATTGTATTTTGAAAAACTCCAAAGTGAATCAATAGAAAATGAAAAGAAATGCTTGTTAGTCCAACTAGATGGTCCACCTGACACTGGAAAAATTGTATTAGATAGGGCCAGGATGATTTCGAAAAAAGCTAGTTTAATTGGTTTACAGTTAATAGGCATACAACTGACTACCCAATATGACTGGAAAGTTTTTTTTTCGAATGGGATGAAAATGGAGTTAGGAGGCGACAATATAAAAACACCAATTGATGAGAGATTAGATAATTTTTTCAATTCTGTTGGGTGGTTTAGTAAAAAAATAAAAAAAGATCTTGTTTCAGTTGATCTGCGTTATGCCCAAGGTTTTGCATTTGAGGAGAGAGCTAAATCAAACATTCGAACAATTAGACCAAACAAAAAAAAGGATGATTTAAAAAGTTGCATTGAAAATCATGATCCTGAAGAGGTAATTTTGTGAAAAAAGATTCAGAAAATATCTTAGTCGGCTTAGATATTGGAACTTCCAAAATTGTTGCAATTGTTGCAAAAATCAAAGAAGAAAACGAAATATCAATTATTGGAATTGGTCAGGCCGAATCAAAAGGTTTAAAAAAGGGTGTTGTTATAAATATTGATTCCACTGTCAGCTCTATCAAAACAGCAATTGAAGAAGCAGAGTTGATGTCAGATTGTAAAATAGAAAAGGTAACAACCGGCATTGCTGGGAGCCACATAAGAAGTTTTAATTCTACTGGAATGGTGGCAATAAGGGATGCTGAGGTATCTCAAAACGATGTTGACAGAGTTATAGAAACAGCCACTGCAATAAATATTCCTTCAGACCAACAAATTCTGCATGTACTTCCGCAGGAGTTTATTATCGATGGACAAGAGGATATTAAGGAGCCTATTGGCATGAGTGGACGTAGGTTAGAAGTAAGAGCTCATATTGTCACAGGCGCAGTTAGTGCGGCACAAAATATTATGAAATGTATTAAGAGATGTGGAATAGGTGTAAATGATCTAGTGCTTCAACCACTGGCGTCAAGTAGTTCAATTCTAACTGAGGACGAAAAGAACCTAGGTACTCTTTTGATTGATATAGGGGGAGGCACAACCGATATTGCAATTTTTTCCGGTGGTGCAATCAGGCATACAGCAGTGATTCCAATTGCTGGTGACCAGATAACTAGTGACATTGCAATGGCTCTTAGAGCCCCTACTAGTGAGGCTGAAACAATCAAATTAACTCATGGTATTTGCAAACAATCTTTAGTGAAAATAAGATCAGAATTTGAGGTTACTGGTTTAGGAGATCGGCCTGCCAGATCGTTATCCAAAAATGCTTTAGCAGCGGTCATCGAACCAAGGGTAGAGGAGCTCTTTTCTTTAGTTAGTCAGGTTACAAGAGAAAGTGGTTTTGATGAATTAATTTCCTCTGGGGTTGTTTTGACTGGAGGATCGTCAATGTTGGCTGGCATTGTTGAACTTGCAGAGGATGTTTTTTTTAGACAAGTTAGAGTTGCAAATCCAAAATATTCTGGGAATCTTGCAGATGTGATTTCTAATCCGCGATATTCAACTGCCGTGGGTTTAATTATTGAAGCTAATAAAGACTTACTAAAAGTGGAACAGGATCTATTAGAATCTAATTCTTTACTTGAGGTATTGAAAAGAATGAAATCTTGGTTTGTTGGTAATTTTTAAAGTGGTTTAAAGGAGAATTCAATATGGCATTCGAAATGTTGGAAGCAAAATGTTCTGGAACTCTAATTAAGGTCATTGGAGTAGGAGGGGCAGGTGGAAATGCGGTCGCTCAAATGATTCAAAGAAGTGTTAAGGGAGTCGATTTTATTTGTGCCAATACAGATGCACAATCATTAATTAAATCACCAGCTAACTTAAAATTACAATTAGGCGAGTCTGGTTTAGGGGCAGGAGCTCAGCCTGAAAAAGGAAAAGCCGCTGCAGAGGCTGAACGACAGAGAATTGCAGAGGCCTTAGAAGGCGCCCATATGGTATTTATTACCGCTGGTATGGGTGGAGGCACTGGAACTGGAGCAGCGCCTGTTGTAGCTGAAATTGCAAAAGAATTAGGTGCTTTGACCGTAGCAGTAGTTACCAAACCTTTTTCATTCGAAGGACAAAGACGAAACGAAGTTGCAGAAGAGGGAATTAGGTGTTTAGAGAATACTGTTGATTCTTTGATAGTAATTCTTAATGAAAAACTAGAAGAAGTACTCGGGGATGATATTACACAGATTGACGCATTTAATGCGGCTGATAATGTACTTTATAATGCAGTAGCTGGAATAGCAGAGATAATCAATGTAGAGGGTTTTGTAAATGTGGATTTTGAAGACGTGAAAACAGTCATGAGCGCACAAGGGAAGGCCATGATGGGCACTGCAACCAGAGAGGGTGAAAACAGGGCTAAAGAAGCTGCAGAACATGCGGTACAAAGTCCTTTGTTAGAGGGGATAGATTTAAGAGGGGCAAAAGGAATATTAGTAAATATTTCCGCAAGTAGATCTTTAAAACTAAGTGAAACTAAAACAGCTATGGAATCAATAAGATCATTTGCCGCAGAGGACGCAAAAATAATTTTTGGAACTGTTTTTGATGATAACTTAGGCGATGAACTTCGAGTTACTGTTGTTGCAACGGGTTTGGGCCGCCATACTGAGCTTCATTCGGTTCCTCTTGAGAACGTAGTTCTTGGAACTGGAACCGATGGTATTGACCAACCTTTTGACTCTGGTGAGTCCGACCAGGCTCTTGAAACTCCAGACGTTTGGAAAGATCCCAAATCGGATGCTGATCTTAGAAAAGAAGCTATAAAAAAAATCTCGGCTTTGGAGGAAGAGGGAGTAGAAACTTTTGATATACCAGCGTTCTTAAGAAAACAGGCAGATTGATATTCTAAATAAAAAAATTAATTGTCCAAAAAGAAAGTAACTAAAATGATCATCAAAGAAAATGAGATTTTGCCAGATGCGACACTTTTCGAATATAAGGATAAAAAAATTAATTCATTTGAGTTATTAAAAGTCATCAAAGAGAAGAAAATTATCATCTTCGCTGTTCCAGGAGCGTTTACTCCAACTTGTTCGGAAAAGCATTTACCAGGATATGTTTTAAATGCAGAAAGTTTTTATGAAAAAGGGATTGATGAATTATGGTGTTTGGCAGTGAATGACCCTTTTGTAATGTTTACCTGGGGACTCATTGGAAAGAGTTTAAGCACAGTAAGAATGGTTTCAGATGGCAATTGTGAACTTACAAAAAAATTAGGCCTTACAGAAGATTTAAGCGTCATAGGATTGGGGGTGAGGTCAATGAGATATGCAATGATAATAGAAGATACAAAAGTAATTTCAATTTTTGTTGAGGACGATCCTGGAAGATTAGAAAAGTCTGATGCGAACTCTGTTTTGAAAAGCTTGTAACACTCGTGTTAAGGCAAAGAACCCTTCAGCGCAAAGTGAGCGCCGCTGGAATTGGCTTACATAGTGGTAAATTAATTTGGATAACTATTAAGCCCTCAGAAGTTGATACTGGAGTAACTTTCAGAAGAAATGATTTACTTCCAGTAAGAGATATCCGTGTCAGTGCTGCAAGAGTTATTAATACGAATTTGGCCTCCACTATTGAAGAAAGAGGTGTATCCATATCAACCGTAGAACATCTTATGGCAGCTTTATCTGGTTTGGGCATTGATAATATTCTAGTAGAAATTTCAGGTCCTGAAATACCGATTATGGATGGAAGCGCTACGAGTTTTGTATACCTGCTAAAGTCTGCAGGCATCAAAGAGCAAAACAAGTCAAAGGAATTTATAGAAATAATTAAGCCTATTATGGTTATAGAGGGAGATAAATGGGCAAAATTAGAGCCTTTTTTTGGTTTTAGATTAAATTTTACGATCGATTTTTCCCACCCTGTTGTGAGTGATTCGGGTCAGAGGGCATCGATAGACTTTGAAACAACTTCTTTCTCTGAGGAAATTGCCCGAGCTAGAACCTTCGGTTTTGTGAATGATGTAGAGACTTTAAGAAAAAAAGGGTTGGCTTTGGGAGGAGGTTTGGACAATGCAATTGTTCTAGATGATTTCAAAATTTTAAATAAGGGTGGGTTACGTCAGTCAAATGAGTTTGCAATGCATAAGGCTTTGGATGCAATAGGTGATTTGCATTTACTGGGCAATACAATTTTAGGAGCGTATTCAGCATTTAAATCTGGACACGCTTTGAATAATAAATTAATAAGAGAGATCCAAAAGGAAAAAAATTCTTGGAGGATTCGAAGTTTTAGTAGTTTATCTAAGGCTCCTTTGGCATGGTCCAAGCAATGGGCATGGAATTAAATAAAAGTTCAACTGTGTTTCTGCTAAGAGTTTAAATTACTAACTGATGGTTTAATGCTACTAACATTAATTCCCATTTGACTCATATTCCTCAAAATTAAAGGAGCAACAAGTTTGAATCTAGTAACTGCTGCACTCGAATTAAGTCGAACAATTAAGACCAAACCTTTAGTTTTGTCTTTTTCAGGGTTCGATTTTGAATGATGTTCTGTAATTCGTATAATGGATCCTTTAATACCTTTAGTTTTTTGGTGAGGTAGTTTTGATAGAATTTCATCAAATACCCGAATCCAATAATTGTTGTCAGTTACATTTTTTTTAAGTTCGGAGAGTATAGTTTTCTTTTTTTCAGAATATAGTATTTCATTTAGTGATCTAAAATCTTTCATCATTTCATCGTGCTAGTCTAATAAATTATGGTTTTAAATATTGTAAAAAAAATTTTTGGCAGTAGAAACGATAGGCTACTTAAATCCTACTCTTTAAGAGTTAAGTCGATCAATGCATTAGAGTCTAAGCTTAAATTGCTAAAAGATGTTGATTTCCCCAAAAAAACTTCTGAATTCAAAGAGCGTTATAAAAATGGGGAACCTTTGAGTGCACTTCAGACTGAGGTTTTTGCTGTTTGTAGAGAGGCAGCAAAAAGAGTTTTGGGTATGAGACATTTCGACGTTCAATTAATTGGTGGGATGGTTTTATTTGATGGGAAAATTGCTGAAATGCGAACTGGTGAAGGAAAAACCTTGGTGGCAACATTACCAGCCTACTTGGCTTCAATTCCTGGGGATGGTGTGCATATAGTTACTGTCAACGATTACTTGGCTAGCCGAGATTCGGGTTGGATGGGAAAAATTTATGAATTTTTAGGGTTAAAAGTTGGGGTGTCACTCTCCGGTATGGATCATAAAGAAAAGAAGGACGCATATGAGGCGGATATTACTTATGGAACGAATAATGAATTTGGTTTTGATTACCTGAGAGATAATATGGCAACTGATGTTGAAAGTCGAGTTCAGAGAAAAACATACTTTGCAATTATAGACGAAGTAGATTCCATTCTTGTTGACGAAGCTCGCACACCGCTCATCATTTCAGGTCAGGCTGATGATCAGATCGATCTTTACAACAAACTCAATTCATTACCTGAAGAATTACAAAGACAACAAACCGAGGAATCAGAGGGCGATTTTTTTGTTGATGAAAAATCTAAACAAATAACACTTTCCGACTCTGGTTTTGAAAAAGGCGAGGAAATTCTGAGATCGAAGGGGCTTTTAACTACAACTGAAAGTTTATATGACCCCGCAAACATTGGATTACTTCACCATTTGAATGCGGCTCTCAGGGCAAGTATTTTATTTGAAAAAGATCAAGATTATGTTGTTCAAGAAGGAAAGATTGTAATTGTGGATGAGTTTACTGGAAGACTCATGCCTGGTCGAAGATGGTCTGAGGGACTTCATCAGGCGATTGAAGCAAAAGAAAACGTAACAGTTGAACCTGAAAATCAAACACTTGCATCAATTACATTTCAGAATTATTTTCGTCTTTATACTAAGCTCGCTGGAATGACAGGAACTGCAGATACAGAGGCGTATGAGTTTCAACAGATTTATGGTTTGGAAACAGTGGTTGTTCCCACGCATATGCCAATGGTTAGAATTGATAACCAAGACTCAATATACCGAACCATAGAAGAAAAAGTAGAAGCCATTATTACTGACATTTCTACTAGAAATAAAAAACAACAACCAATTCTTGTTGGTACAACCTCAATAGAGAGTTCTGAACATCTATCAAACTGTCTAAAAAAAGTTGGTCTTGAGCATCAGGTTTTGAATGCCAAACAACACGAAAAGGAAGCTGAAATCATCGCTCAAGCTGGTAGACCAGGAATGATCACAATAGCAACAAATATGGCTGGTCGGGGTACTGATATTGTTCTTGGAGGTAATTTTGAACTTTTGAAAACAAAAATAAAATCTGATTTAAATCGCAATGATAAAAATACTCAAAATCAAATAAATGAAATAGAGAAAGAGTGGAAAGTATTACATGATGTGGTTATAAAATCTGGGGGTCTTCATATCATTGGCACTGAAAGGCATGAGTCCCGTCGTATTGATAATCAATTGCGTGGTAGAGCTGGAAGACAGGGGGATCCTGGATCATCAAGATTTTACTTGTCTATGGATGATTCTTTATTAAGAATTTTTGCTGGTGAAAAAATGAAAGCAATTATGGACAAATTAGGAGTACCAAGAGGTGAAGCAATTGAAGCTGGTATGGTAACAAGATCTATTGAAAGTGCACAACGCAAAGTTGAAAACAGAAATTTCGATATAAGGAAGCAATTGCTTGAATACGATAATGTGTCGAATGAACAGAGAAAAATTTTGTATGCTCAGCGTAATGAAATTTTAGAGTCCGAATCAGTTACTTCTTTAGTTAGTAGGCTAAGAGAAGGAGCACTTGAGAGTATATTTAGAATTTATGTACCTGACGATAGCATAGAGGAACAATGGGATTTAAAAAAGTTGGATGAAACAATTTTAGAGGAATTTTCTTTTGAAGCCGATTTAACAAATGAAATTGAGAAATTAGATGAGTTAGACGACAGCAAGTTATTAGAGATAGTTTTTAGTAAGGCTGAGACTAAATATTTCGAGAAAATCAAAATTGTTGGGGAAAATTTATTTAATTCCTTTGAACGCTCCGTCCTTCTCCAAACCATTGATCTTGGCTGGAGAGAACACTTGTCAGCCTTGGATCATTTAAGGCAGGGAATTCACTTAAGAGGTTATGCTCAAAAAGATCCCAAGCAGGAATTTAAAAAAGAAGCTTTTTCCCTGTTTGAGAGATATCTTGGAAAAGTCAGAGACGAAGTAACTAAAACCCTTATGACAATTCAGATAGATAGTTCTGATAAGGTAGAAAATGAAATTGATGAGCATCAACAATACATTATTGAAGATGAAAACCTCCAATACTCCAAAACCGGGTTAAATGAGAATATTGGTCTATCTAATAACAAAATTGAAACAAAAAACTCCAATAATAAAAATCTTTCTAAAAAAGACTCTTCCACCTATAGAAGAGATCTTCCCAAAGTGGGACGTAACGATATTTGTCCCTGTGGTTCTAATAAAAAATACAAGCATTGCCATGGAAAAATTTCATGAACAATTTTTATGAAATATGGATAATAGCGATTTAAATTTAGCTAGTCTCAAATTAATTGATGGTGTCTTAATATCTGCAATTTACAGTGGAATAAGAAAATCCAAAAAAAAAGACTTAGTTTTAATTTTTTTTGATCATCCAACTACTTTAGTTGGATGTTTCACTAAAAACGGATTTGCTGCTGCTCCTGTGAATATTTCGAAAGAAAGAATTAAAAATTTTTTTACTCCCACAACAGCAGCACTTTTAATAAATAGTGGATGTGCTAATGCTGGAACCGGAACACAAGGTTATAAAGATTGTGAACAGGTAGTTCTTCATGTAGGACGTGATTTAAATATGTCGGTTGAAAATATTCTCCCCTTCTCGACTGGGCCAATTATGGAAAGGTTGCCTGTTGAAAAGATTAAGAGCATCACCAAACCCCTCATTGCGAATCTTGGAAAATCAGATTGGTTAGATGCCGCATCTGCAATCATGACTACAGACACTGTTCCTAAAGGTTGTTCCAGAGAACTCATTTTGCAGAACAAAAAAATTACCATAACTGGGATTGCTAAAGGCTCTGGGATGATTTGTCCCAACATGGCAACAATGTTGGCGTTTTTGTTTACAGATATCGGAATATCTTATGATGATTTAAAAATGCTTATAAACCAGGCAACTGACAGTTTTTTTAATCGCATCTCAGTAGATGGTGATACCTCTACAAATGATTCATTCATTGCGGCAGCAAACGGTTTAAGTGGAATTTTGATCAATTCGAAGGACAAAGAATTTGCTAATGATTGGATAAGATTTAAAAATGCTTTTTTTGAAATTTGCGAATATTTAGCGAAATCTATAGTTTTAGATGGAGAGGGAGCAACTAAATTTATCACTATTGAAACAATCAATGCAAATTCTGACGAAGAAACCAGAATGGTAGGTCGTGCTATCGCTAATTCTCCACTAGTTAAAACTGCATTTTTTGCAAGTGATCCTAATTTAGGTAGAATTTTGGCTGCAATTGGAAATGCGGGGTTAAAAGATTTTAAGTTTGATGGGCTAAGTTTAAAAATAAACGGTTATTCTGTTTTTGAAAAAGGTGAGTTAAGAGTTGATTACAATGAAGGTAGAGCAAAAAAAGAACTCATTAAAAAAGAAATTTTGATAGAAGTTTTTTTAGACAGAGGCTTAGTTACAGGACGGTTTTTTACATGTGATTTGACTCATGATTATATTTCAATAAACACGGACTATAGAACTTAGTTAGAAGTTACAAAGAGCAAGATTAAAATCAATTTCATTATCTACTGACTGTAAATGTAAATTTTTGTCTAATTTTCTAAACCTGACGGCAATTAGATGCTTGTTAGCACTTATTTCTGAAACAACCTCTGGTTTTTTTTCAACAACTATTCTAATTAATAAAACATGTCTGCCTTCAAGAGCAAATTCATAAAGACCCCTGGGAGCTTTCAGGGGAATGCCTTGGCTTCCCTCACGTAATAGCCTCAAAGCCAAATCAATAGAATCTAATAACGGTGTAAGGGGAGCTAGCCAAGAAGAAATGTTAGATGCTCTCAAATGAGCAGGTCTTTTCAGCCAAGTATAGAAGGAGGGAACATCAAATTGACAAGTACCTCCTGGGACTCCTGATCTACCCCTTAATATTGAAAGCCATTCAAACTCGGCAACATGTGGGCCTAATCTAATTGGTACAGCTGACAATGAGGAATGAGATTTTGCAATTTCCTTTACAAGAATGGCCAACTGTTCCTCTGAAACCCCTGGTTGACCAGAGTATCTAATAAGCTGAAGACGTTGCCTATCCAATTCCTGTAATAATTCATTTTTTATGTCTGCTCTATTTCCAAGAAGGTCGTAAAGTTCAAAAAGAGTCCATAGTGCGGATTGATGACTTTCTGGCTGATTTACTTGAGCTAATTCGTGCATGCGGTTACCGAGATCCTCAATTCTAAGCATAGATCGCATTCTTTCGGTGCAAGGGAATTCATAAACTAATTTATCATCATAGTTTATCTCTTCAAGATTTGAATCAGTATCAAGTACTTCAGTTTTTTTATCTATTTTTACACCAATTTGTTTGCTAAATTTTATAAGCGCAAGTCTTAAATCTTAAAGATTATTAATTAAATATTTGTGAATTCTTGCTACTTGAGTTTTGAGACTACTAACTACTCCATTATTATCAATTATATAATCAGCGGCATCAAGTCTAGTTTGTCGGGTAACCTGATTGGATTTTATTTGATCAAACGTATCGGCATCAATTTTACTTCTACTGATTGCTCTTT
>MDTB01148594.1_pt1 | contig 12161 bp, 20 predicted proteins | sample 811161 | NCBI WGS metagenome assembly MDTB01 (sample SAMN05326650, study PRJNA326480) | marine metagenome | isolation source: seawater | place: Mediterranean Sea | collected 2009 | reverse complement strand
TTCACAGAGTACGGGTGGTTCAGGAGGGTTAATGATAATTACATCATCCTCCTCCTTACTACAGCCGATAATTAAAAATAATAAAAGTAATAACTTAATGTTTCTCATTACAGTCTTTTGTATGCTTAAACCATCCACCACATTTACATTTAATATAGTGCACAGTAGCTAGAACTACGGGAGACCCGGCCATCAAGGTTATGACATTTGGGTGCCAATGGTCTCCGCAAAGTCCTATTAAGTGTTTTAAAAATTCTATCATAATATTATCTATTAACTTTATGTAGGTTGGAACCCCAACCAGTTCTTCTATCCATAGAAGCCATTTCTTTAGCCACATTAGGATCTTTTATTACTTCAGTTTCACAGTAAGTAGTCTTTCCGGAAATAACATTCCTGACATACCATCTAGAAGTATCTGAGCAGTTAATACAAGTCTTAGTCTCAGGTAAAGCTTTTAATCTCAAAGGATTAATTTCGTTATGACACTTGCAACAATTCATCTTCTACTTGTTTTATATGTTTACATCTCTTATGAGCAATATATCCCCAGCAGTCACAACTTAACTTTCCTGCTGCATTATACCTTACGGTATACTCTTTATCACTCGAAGCAGACTTAAACTTCCATTTTTGATCGTTCTTCTGCTCAACAAATAACTCTTCAAAAGGTTTCTTATCTACTATGATATCATCTAGAGTAGCTTTATTATGAACCTTAATCCAAGAAGGAGTATGAAACCTACCAGTCGGTAAATTTACCATACCGCCCTTACCTACATTAGTATAAGGGACTTTATAATAGTGGCGAGATGCCCATCCGCTCTCAGGATTCGAAACAGATAGGGCACCGTCAGAGTAGACTATCTCACCATTGTAATTCCATAGCGCCATTATCTATCGAACTTCTTTTTTAATCTCTCATAGGTATTCATTTCCCATATAGCATATTGATCTTTAGCAAAGTAATACATACCTATTACCGTAGCCATAATTCCTATAAATGCAAATATATAAATTATATTATCCATATTATTTAGTTTCAGCAGTTAAAACATAATCTCTATACTGCCAGAATAAATTCTCAATATTAGACATTCTTACCTTTTCAAATACTCTAGGAGTTTCTCCATAAGTAGATATTTCAATATCCGCTGACTTACCAGAAGCAGTTTTACTTATAATCTTAGCAGCTGATATACCTCTTAAAGTCCAGTCCCATCTAATATCCATAGTTCCTTTTTTATCTTTAAATAATAAACCATCTTTAGATTCAATAAGCTTCTCAGCAATACCTAAATAAGTATCGTTCTTTTCAGTCATAAGAAGTTGAATATCTCTTTCTATAACTCTAACATTACTATAAGCATCATCATACTTTTTCTTATAAGTTTCAGTAACGTTATCTAATTCAGCGAGTATATCATCCTGAAAGTCTTGTATTACCATAGCAACTTTACCTAAAACAATATATCTTTCTAATTCCCAGTTACCACCAGAAGAAGTACTATAAGAAGAAATTCTCATAGATGAAGGTTCCTTATCAGATCTCCAAGGTCTATCAATTCTAATAGTACCTAACTCTTTATCATAAGAATATTCAGAATGAGGTCTTAGAATCTCCCAGCTTTCAGCTCCATCATACTTAGGTTTTAAAATATAAGCATCTTCGATACCTAATTCACCTCCGAAGTATTTCTGGATTACAGAGTAATAAGACTCTTTTCTATTATCTCTAACCTTAAGAGCTTTTTTCTTAGCAGCAGATAATAGTTCTTGCTTTTTCGCAATAATTTCATCAATAATTTGAGCTTTTGTCATAACCTTTATTTTTAATTTATATACTATAAATATAAGAAGAAACACTCGGGGAGGCAACTATTTCCCCAGTTATTTTTAACCAAATATGTATAGTCCGTACCCAATAAGTAAGTTAAAATTGATAACAACTAGGTTCCATTGTTTAGCTAACCATACTTGAGGAGTACAGAGAATTGCTCCCATTATGTATGTGTATGCTCCTATATTATCGTAGGGTAGAAGATAAGGTGACATCATTAATAATCCACTTCCCATGTATCCTAACCTATTACCTAATCTTTCATGAGGAGTAAGCTGGCGTTCTTTTACAAGTAGTCTAAGAAACTTCCTATAAGGTCTATCTTCACATTTCGAACAAGTTAGTTTATCCTCATTCTTAAATTTTGAATCCTTTCTAGGTTTTTTACAAACGTTGCATTCCCTCATAGGAGGTTTATTTTAGTTATAAATAATGAATCGATCGTTTGAATCTTGGCCGATCAAATTATGTTTAATAGTTCTCCCTCTAGGTTTTGAATTAAGTCTGATGTAATTATATCCGTTTAATTGGATAGGTTCGTCATCCATGACCTTTTCTAAGAGTTTAAAATTTAATTTTGATTTTGCGATGTAGTAAAATTCCTTCATAATAATAACCTTTTTGTTTAATCTAATATAAGAAGAATATATAAGAATAGCAACTTAAATTGCATGTTTATCAGTTATAGGTAAAAAATTATCAGTAAGTTTTTTCTTACCTGCATAATGAGTATAAATACCATTATTTCTTCTAGGAGTCTTACTGTACGCATAATGAGAATATCCTTTTACGTCAGCTATTGTAGCTAATAGGTACTGAGCTCCTACTGCTGTACATTTACTAATACTTAACATTTGTCTATGTTTATAAACAAAGTCTTTAAATTTTTTATATCTATCTAAATATAATTCCTGGAAGTCTTTATTATTAAATGAAAGAATTCCTGCTCCAAAAGCAGCTCTTCTCTTTCCATCCCATTCCGGAATTACCTCTTGTATATTAAGATATGAAAGAGTATTGACATCTATTTCGTATAAAATCTTCCAATTAAATTCTTCATAACTATCAATTAAAACATCAGCAGTTTTATTTACTTCAAAGGGTCTATGAAATATAATATCTCCATCAACTAATAAAAAATCTTTATCAGTATTCTCTAATGGAAACCTTTTAAATTCATCCCAAAATAATATATCTGGTACATTAGTCCATTCTAATCTATCACAATAATCTAATTCTTTAAAAAGTAAATCATTAGTATAAATTGTTGTATGATGTCCAAATTCGTGAGCATCGTACATCGATCTTTTATAGTAATTTAATAAGTTTTTTTTATGAGCTTCGTCGTGATGGACATGCTTATCGTATGTCCAAATTATATCTATCATATAACTGATTTAGTTTTATTATGCCAGTCAATAATGCAATGTATTCTATCTATATTACTATTATTTTGTACACCATGTAACTGACCGTTATTATTAATTTCTATTAACTCACCTGGTTTCATCCATATAGTTTCATCACCAACAGTAAACTTAACATCTGGATGAGTAATTAAAGGTAGGTGTAACCTTTTGTGAATATGAAAACTATCTTTAGCTTTATCGTAATGTTTTTTAATTATGAATCCTGCTGGTAGATTAACTATAACAAATCTGATTATCTCTGCATTTAGTTTTTCTTCTACTGTACGTATGCAATCTTTAAATCTATTATAGAATGTAGACTCTTTTCCTCTTTCAGTACCAAACTCCTCGTCATATAGTAAAGGTATAGTCTTAGTAGCAGCATGATAAGGGTGTTCATCCTGTCTAAACGTGTATCTCTCCCAGTCTTCCTCCTTTAATTGTTCTAATATATAAAGGAATTCTGTTATGTCTATGTTACCATAGTGTACAAAACTCTCATTTAATTTCATAATATCGTTCTATCTAAATCTTTTCTTAATCTATCTTTAGAATTTAAATCAAACATATCTTCATAATATGAAGGAGTAATATTTAATTCATTAGATAGCATCTCTATTAGTACTTGACAATGTAGAACTCTATGACAAGTCTGTTCTAAATACCACTGAGGAACTTCTTTTAAAAGATCTGCATGCCATGGCTTTTCAGCATGACTATCATTGCCCCAATGATGGTGCATAGTAGCTAAAGATTCAGCACATGCTATTGTATCATTTCGACTATGTAAAAGTACTTCATCATATTCCTCACATAAGCTTATAATATCTACAAAACTAAATCTATCAACTATTACTTTAGTTATATCTTTTTTACCTTCTACTGGCCATTGAGTCAATTCAGGTTCAAATCTTGCTCTTAATTTATGTTTATCAGCTAACTGATGCATAAGTGCAGTTCCTCCTGATCTTGGTATTGCTATTATTAGTACACTCATATTGCTGTTTTTTTCATTTTAAGTTGATCTTGTTTTACAAAACAAATAAAGTTATATCTTGTACCTCCTAGTACTTTTTTAACTTCATGGTACATAGTAGGATCCCCAACTAGTATATTACCAGCTACTTTATTTAATTTATAACTCTTATCATTATTATCATATCCTAAAAAATCTCCTCCTTCAAATTCTTCATTTAATAAACATATGAGATAGTATCTGGCGCTAATAATTCCATCTTTACCTGTTGTAATATCATCTTTATGTTTATATATAAATCCTCCTTCTTCGTATTTTAAAATAGATACTAGTAATTCATCTGCAACTAACTCTTCCGAAACAAGAGAAAGGCCTCTACGAACAAAATCGTAAAGAGCCTCTCCTTTTCTTGGTCTCTTATTATGAACAAAGCTTTTTCTTAAGCCTGGTTTATACTCATCTTTTCCTAACAATGAAGGATACCAAATGTCATTAGTAGATGCAATAACATCTTGACACTCTTGACGAGACAATAAAACCTTTTGTTCTAAGATCATTTAACTATCTTATAAATGCTCTGCTTTGAAAAGTTCGATGAACTTTGTTACAGTTGCTCTAACATCAGTTACTTGATCTGATGTCATTGCTTCAGCTGATCTATTTTTCCAGTCAGCGATTGATACTGATTTATATTCTGCTGCCATAATTATAGGTGTTTAGTTAATTGTTTAGGTTGTCTTTGATACTTAGCATTAAGTTCTGCATTATCTCCTAGTCCTGAAGAAACTAAACCATCTACTATAAAGTTATGGTCACTATTTTCTACATTTCCATCAATTTCTAAGTTATAGAAGTTATCGATAAACATACTTTCGTTTTCACCAAGTTCTCCTGCTGGAATCCATTTTCCATCTTTTAAGATTGGATGATTAATCTCAGCATATCCATTTCCAGTATTTACTACTCTCATTACATCATTTGTTTTATGAATTAAATGATCTGTAACAGTACCTTCTGATATTACTCCGTCTTTAATAGATTTTACTTTATCTCCAACTTTAATATCTCCAATAGATTTAAATGTTCCATCAGCCATTTCAACTTTACTGTCATAAGTATGACAAGTAAATATCCATCTGTTATGTACTAACATACCATAAACAAAGAAGTTATTATGTTTCATTACATTGTCTAGGTTATAAACTGTTGGTCTCCAATTAGGATCTGAATCTTCAATGCCTACTACGTGTGCATCGTTGTCTCCCATTTCTCCTTCTTTACCTGTAAAGATTTGGTCTCCTACTTCTATTTTAACAGCATCCATACCTGATTTCTTTTTCAGTAAGTCTGGATCTTTACAAGCCCATCCTTTTGATTTAACATAAAATGGATGATCCGGTGTAGCAAAGACTGTTATCTCATTACCAAATGCTTTAACATTTAAATGATATACTTGTTCGTTTTCAGTTTCAGTAACTTCTAATACTTGTTCGTTACTAAATTCATCTTTTTCGAAATCCCATGTTGCAACATATTCGCCCATTTTAACATCTTCTATGTTTTTCATAGTTCCATCTCCCATACTAACTCTAGTACCTGCGATGAAACATGGTGCGTTGTGAACAATAGTATTAGAAGCACTTACGATATAGTTATCTACATCTTCTACTCCTAATTCAATTACTTCTGCATCTGCATCATTCTCTAGTACTACAACATCATGTGCTGTTACTGTTTTATGAGCTGCATCTGCATCAAACATTTTAAATCCAACTTCAATATCTCTAGCTCTTAAGTAAGAAGTCTTATCATTGACGTTATCATATATTAATGCTCTATTTGCTCCTCCTAATCTTACAATTGAACCATCATCTAAAGTAATCTTTCTGATTTCATTAGCTGCTACATCAACTGAAGTGTTAGATTGAAGTACTGAAGCACTAGAGTGAGATCCTGAAGGAACTGTATCTCCAGCAAATGACCATGAATCTAATATTAATCCATTATCTGTCATTGGAGAACCACTAACGTAATATGAATCATATAATGTTCCAATTACTGCTGAAGAAGCTTCATGATATCCTCCTGCTTCAATTTTAATTTTTTCTGTTTTATGAACACCTTCGTAATCGCTAATATCGTTAGTAGCAAATTCGTAATAATGTTTATTAGGTAATTTATTGATAACAACATCATCATTATAAGGTATACTTAATGTATGAGTAAATATTGCATCAATCATATACTCTCCAATAAAGATAATATCTAAATTATCACCATATACAATCTGATAAGATCTAGCTGAAGAAGCTGTATCTGAATCATCTGATACGTAGTTGGAAATAATATTAGCTGATAAATCTATCGAAGCTGTAAATTCGTTAATTCTATCTGCTAAAGATCCTGTTGATCCTCCTAATTTGTAGAATGATAATCCTGATTTAGTAGGTACAGATGGTTTAACTACAAAGTCTGGTTCAGTTGGTCCGTTTAATTCGTATACCAAATTATCCATACCCTCTGTTCTTGCAGAAATTGCTTTGGCTGCTTCTCCTCCTTTAGTGAATAAACCTAGTAGGTAAGCATCATTTTTAGCATATAGTACATCTAGCAATGCATTTTCGTCATATGCTAATCTTAAGATAAACTTTGTACTATCATCAGCAATCGCTGTTGGAAATACAGAGCTTCTCTGTTCTTTGTGCTTGGTGATTACTACACCACCAGGCTTTTGTGCTTCAAGTCTTTCTATAATAGGAGTTTGAAACTCTTTATAGATTACCTGTAAGTCTGTGATTGAGTTATCAGCAAGGACAGTATACAAACCTGAGAAGTCAATATTAGAAACTAAGTTAGCGATACAAGCTGTATCAGTATTAATTTCTAAAAGTTTATGATCTCCTAGTCCGTCTGTTACGAAGTCTGCTGAGAATAAAGTTCCTTTCATTTTTTTTAAGTTATTTAGTTAATTATAAATATCGTTAATGTTTAATTAAGCATAGTATTACAAAAGATTAGATAGTTTAGGTTCATACACACTTAAAGCTGTATTTGCCATTATATCCCATCTTGCCTTCATAGTACCTGCTTCTAAGTTGCCACCCTCTCCTTCGGGGGATAAAATACATTCAGGTTGTGCTACTATAAAGTTAACACCTTGCACTAATTTAAAATTAACAACACCACTAACTGAATAGGAACTGTTATTAAAGTATTGTAGAAGAGTACCGAGTACATTACTATGGAGTTCTTTGGCTCTTTCTACTGGAAGGGTGAAGCTTCCTGATCCCCTTTTCCATGGGAGGAACACCTCTTCACCTTTATAAATATCTACTAAAGCAGTAATCCCTATACCTTTTTTTGATCTTCTCAAACATGCCTTAACATTTTTTTCGATATGTTGATATGCTGCTTCATTATATTCATCTAATGCAGCCATTATTCCTTCCATTAAATTAGTGTTTCATTATTTTTATAAAACTCTGATAAGAGTTTATCTTTTCTTTCTGCTGCTAAATGTGTAATATTTGCTCCTGGAATAAAGTAATGAGGTTTAATACCTTTATTTAAAAAGTACTGCATAGAAAACATCTGTGAACCACAAGCAGAGAATTGAAGACCTTTCTCATTAAATTTATATTTAGGTTCTATATAGTTATTATAGAAAATCTGTACCTTCCTGAATTCTTTTATATAATCATCTTTAATTTTATCATCATTAAAATACATTAATCCTAAATTTATTGATGAATTATTTTCTATATTCCAGAAAGGTTGTATTTTAGTTATTCCTTGATCAATTAATATTTGTTTATATTCTAATACTATAGGATGATCTTTTTGAACTTTAACTTCAAATCCAATTTTTGGTTTAACTTTAAATTCAAGTTCTTTTTCAATAAATAAATCTCCATCTGATATTAAAAACTCTCCAGATAATTGATCTGCTATATCAAATTTTAAGTCAGCTAAAAAAGTAAAAGGTTTTTTCTTAAGAGGTATAAAACTGACTCCTAAATCTGAAAATATAGAAAAGTTTTCTTCTTCAGTATATACTATCTTTTCATATGAATCTGGAGCTGTACTAATAGCTTTTCTAAATAAGAATTGAATATACTCATGAGGTACTCTATTATTTTTATTACCTTTTTTATAATCTTTACTGTAAGTCCATATTAATCTCATCCAAATATCTCTACTCTTATATCCTTAGTCATTTCAAACCCTCTAGCATCTAAATGACTTCTTCCTTCTCTAATCATTTTATCCCAACCGCAATAATATACTAACGGCTTTTCATCCATCTCATCTATAAGTTTAAGATAATGTTCGTGAACATAGCCAGTTTTACCTCCCCAGTTCTCTTGAGATAGAGTAGGAATAAATTCAAAATTAGGTAACTTCTTTTCTAGAGCTTCCATTTCATCTCTATATAATATTTCTTTCTCAGTTCTAGTACCGAAAAACAACTTAAGATTTTTTGTTTCTATCTTATCTGAGTTTTCTCCAATCCAGCCCATTATAGATCTAAAAGGGCTTATTCCGGAACCCGTACTTACAAAGAATATATCTCTGTCTAGTTTTTGAAGATTAGGTAAGGTAAATATTCCAACAGGTCCTCTATATAATATTTCATCTCCTATTTGCATCTCTTTAAAAAGATACTCTGAGAATTGACCTCCGGGTATATAAGTTATTATTAACTCAAATCTATTTGTTCCGTCTGCCCAAGAAGCAACAGAATAATTACGCTTATGGTAATACCCTTTTTCAATAGGATCTTCTACTGCTAGTTGAACTAATTGACCAGAAACAAATTCCAGTTTATCGTACAAAGGCGACTCAAATATGAATCGCCAATTTTTGTCCGTTGACTTAATTACTTCTCTTAATACTGCTACATTCATTTAATTAATATAGTCATTTAATTATTGAGAACCAACTTTTATTTAGACTCTTTCTAAATTAAATTAGTCGCTAATTTAAATAGTTCTTTATTAACTTTTAAGTCTTTTTCGAATGATTTAATCTTTCTAACCTTTCTAACTTTAGCACCAGTTAATGCAGCATGAAAGTCTCCTTGAGTAATCTTTTCCTGTACTACGTTGAATACTCTCCAAAGATCATTACCTTTATCTTCATCCCTTTTAGGATCAAGAATATCCTCAATAGTTTCTGCATCATAATTAAACTTAGTAGCTTTTTCAGATCCAGGCTCAATACCTGCTCTAATTAACATAGCATCTAAAGCTAATTTATCTTTCTCTTCTTGAGTAAGAATCCTATCTTTCATATCATTCAATACTTGAACTTTATTAGGAAGATCTTCTACAGCTTGATTAACTACTCCTCTAAGTTCTGCAAAAGTATAACCTTTATGCTTAATCTTAAAGTCTGAGAATTGCTCATCAGCAACTACTAAACCATTAGAACATACCATTCTAAATATACCAACACTAAATTTAAAAGCTTGCATACCATCATGACTGTTAGTCATAATAATTCTAGGCCAAGCATCATCGCCGCCTTCACCTTTAATTTTAATACCTGGGTTCTGGAAGGCAACCATATGCTTACTAAAAATAGTACCGCCGTCTCCTCTACTCTTTCTTTGAGCAGCTTGAACTGGTTTCCATCCTAATTTATCTAAATCGTCTACAATAGTTTCTGTATTAACGAATAAATATTTACCACTAACGTTAGGGTTAGTTGGTGCACTTGCGAATGCTAAAGGGCATTCATTCCTAAGATCTTCCTTACTCATGTAAGTTTCATCTTCTTTAAAATTTAACATAATGTCTGACATAACCTGAATTTTTATTTAATTATTAATTTATATTTACAATATACGAATATTATCTTTGTTAGGCAACTATTTAAGTAACTTTATTCGCCTAAAGCTACAGTACCCATCCAACCAACTCTATCGGTTGTACTTAAGTTAAACAATCTAACTGACATATCTCCACCTCTTCGGTTTTTTGAAAAGAAGAAAGTTCTATCACCTTCTTTAGTCCATTTCATATGAGCCATACCAGTCATCATATGCTTGAATCTATTTGATCCAGCAAATTCTCCACCTTTAGTTACTTGTTGAATTACTAAAAAAGAAGTATTAACTTCAGAATCATTCTGACCTAAATTATTTCTTTCAAATAAATTTAATAATTCAGTTTCAGCTTTTTTAGATGACATCCATCCTTTATGAGTATCTACAACAGCATTTTGAACCTCTGCCATAGAATCAATAAGAACTACATCCCAACCTTCTGATAAGATATTATCTAATACCTTTAAGTTATCATCTTCAGTATGATCACCCATAAATAATATTGGAAGATCTCCGAACTTAGGAAATCTTTTTACATATCCAAACATATCTATCTGATTCATCTCACCAGAGATAAATAAAACTTTTTTTCCTTGACGTTGTAAGTCAGCTAACATGTCCATCATAACAGTAGTTTTACCAATACCTGGATCACCTACGATAGCATAGTTAGTACCTTTCATTAAACCTCCTTGAGATGAGAAATGAGAATCAACAACACGTCCAGATCTCATTGGACGGAATAGAGAAGGATCGAATTTCATATCCTTCATTTTAACTGTAGTAATTTTTGTCATAACCTTTATTTTTAACTTCTTAATTATACCTTAATATAAGAATAATTAAGTTCCTAGGCAACTATTTACACAGTTATTTTCCGGAAATTTATGAATTTTCGTGAAGGATTTTTTCTAGTTTTTCCTTCTTTTCTTCAGCTGTATCTGGATGCAGATCAGGATCTACTATCTTTTCTAATTTAAGATATTCTATTCTCTTATTAGGAATAAACCTCCAGGTGTATCCTGCTTTTCCATATACTCCAAATACACTCTGTCTCCATCCTATATTAATTATCATAGCCTGTTGACCATCTAATAATACTTTATCACCTTCTTTAAAATATTTGTTTGTACGGAATTTCATACCCTCCATAAAAGAATTAATTGCATCTTTAACCCACATTATAATCAATACGGATAAAGCGAACCCAATAAATTCTATATAGAAATCAGAAATTTCGATTTGAGGCATATTTTGCATCGTTCATTAATTTACTTGTTAGACTAAGTCAAAACGATTGAAGAGAAACCTTCTTCATATAAATAAATAGTAAGTTACTACCAAACTTTTACTAATTCTAGTAATTTCCAGCAGTCTATAGCTTGATCTGATTCTTCTAATTCGTGGTAATGATCTAAGCAAGATTCTAATGCATGCTTCCATTGAGACTTAGGAAGAGATATTTCAAACATTCTATCCTCTTGTGCAAAAGTTATTTCAAAAAGTATAGCAGATCTATCCCCATTTTGCATTGCTTTTTCTATTCCGGAAACAATAGTATCTGTAGTAGCTTTTTTCTTAGATTTAAATAATTCTGAGAAACCTTCTGTATTATCAAAGTGTAATCTTGTCATCTTCTTGATCCTGATATTTTATTAGTTTCTTCAAAGTAAGGACTGTTAACTATTTTATCATTCCATTCTCTTTCTACTTCTTTATTAGTACCAAACATATATAAGGGACCATCATCAAAGCTTGTAGTAATATATTTAATATCAGCTAAATCTTTCATACCTAATCCTGGTTGACGTTCAGGTTTAGTATATCTTCTCTTACCATCAAAAGATCTAAACTGGTTTGATGTAGTTCTATACCAATTACCCTTGATACATACTTCCAATACTGCCTCAGTAGGAAAGTCGTTCCGTAATTTTTCTAAATGTCCTCTCTTTTCTGCCATAACCTTTATTGTTTACTATAAATATAAGAATATTTTATCTTATATCCAACTCATAACTGGAAAACTTTGTCATGTAAGATGTCATCTTTGTTCCGTTTCCATCTTTAAATTCATATCCTTTTCTAAAGAATTTTTTAACGTTACCA
>MDTB01138107.1_pt1 | contig 12161 bp, 12 predicted proteins | sample 811161 | NCBI WGS metagenome assembly MDTB01 (sample SAMN05326650, study PRJNA326480) | marine metagenome | isolation source: seawater | place: Mediterranean Sea | collected 2009 | reverse complement strand
TCATAGCGGGAAATTAGGACCAATTAGAACTGTAAAAGTTTTTTGCTATCAGGGATGGATGCGTCCCCAACCAAAAGTTGCCAATACCCCAGTACCAAAAGGTATTGACTATGACTCCTGGTTAGGCCCAGCGCCTAAACTGCCATTTAATCCCAGTAGATTCCACTTTCATTTTCGTTGGTTCTGGGATTATGCTGGGGGTCTTATGACGGATTGGGGTGTACATCTGCTAGATTACGCTCTAATTGGAATGAAAGCTTCATTACCAAAAACCATCGTTGGTTTAGGTGGTCAATTTGCTTATCCAGACCTAAGTCAAGAAACGCCAGATACATTAACCACACTTTATGAATTCGATAAATTTAATTTAGTTTGGGATTCAGCAATGGGTATTGATAACGGCTCCTATGGAAGAGATCATGGAATTGCTTTTGTTGGAAATTATGGAACACTCGTTGTTGATAGAAGTGGATGGGAAATTATAGAAGAAAAAAGAAGTGAGAATAAGGTTTTGTTACCACTTAAAAAAAAATCAAATAATGGCCACAGAGACCACCAAAAAAACTTTATTCAAGCAATCAGGGAGAATAAACCAGAAATATTAACATGTAACGTTCAAGACGCTGCTCATGTTGCAAAAGTTGCTCAGATGGGAAATATTTCATTTAAAACGAATCAAAAACTATCCTGGGATGCTGATAATAATAAATTCTCTGACTCCAGGGTAAACGATAAATACTTAATGAAAGATTACCATAACGGTTATAAATTACCAACATAAGCTTAAAATTTATTAATGTCTAAAATTATTTCGGAAGCCCCTGGCAGGATTTGCTTGTTTGGTGATCATCAAGACTACTTAAGTCAACCTGTAATTGCCTGTTCGATAGATCGATTTATGAGATTAGAGGCCGAAGAGAACAACTCGAAGTTTTTTGAAATAATTTTTTCAGATCTTGATCAAAGGATTAGAATACCATTAAAAGATAACCTGAGAAATATAAAAAAAGGTGACTACTTAAAAGCCGCCTTAAAAGTATTTGAAAGAAGAAATGTAATCCCAACAAAAGGTTATAGAATATTAATTACTAGTAATATTCCCATCAATTCTGGTTTGTCAAGTTCATCGGCTTTAACAATCGTTTGGATTAATTTTTTATTTGCAGCTTTCAGCGTAAAAAGAATAACCCCAGACGAAATTGCACTATTAGCTTATGAAGCTGAAGTAATTGAACAACAGTCTTCTGGTGGTAAAATGGATCACTTTTCCATTGCACTGGGCAATACAATCTATTTAGATACCAAAACAGATATCGTGACATCATATAAGAAAGTAGACTTAGAATTAATTGTTGGGGTTTCGGGTTTGGAAAAAGATACTTTAGGTTCGCTTGCTCATCTTAAATCAAATGCTTTAAAAGCAATAAAACAAGTACAAAACAAAATTCCAAACTTCGAAATTGGTAACAGTAAAGAAGAAAATATTAAGGAAATATTAAATTTAACCCAGGATAATCTTAAGCCATATTTATATGCTGCCATAAAAAACCATAGTATTACATTAGCTGCAAAAAAAGAATTTGAAAAAAAAAAATTAGATCAAAAATCAATAGGAAAACTTATGAATCAACATCACTTTATATTGAAAAACTATTTAAAAATTACAACACCACTTATTGATAAGATGATTTATAGTGCAAATAAATCAGGAGCTTTAGGTTGCAAAATTGTTGGTTCTGGTGGAGGTGGGTGCATTGTTGTTATTGCCGATAAAAATAATAAAGAAAAAATAATCAATTCAATACTAGCCACTGGATCAAAAGATGCTTTCGAAGTTAATATTTCAAATGGTGCAACAGTTAAAAATACTATATGACCGATACAGTAATTATTTTGGCAGGTGGAGCCTCCTCGAGAATGAAAAATTCTATAGATCCAAATTTATCTGCTGAAAAATCCGCTCAAGCTAATCTTAGAAGTAAGGCATTAATTGAAATTGCTGGTAGGCCTTTTTTAAGTTATTTACTTAATAATATTAGAAAAGCAGGGTTTAAAAATATTTTTATTGTAACAGGTTTGAATTCAGAGCTTTTCAGGTCTACGTATGTTAAAAATAAAGAGTTTTCCAAACTCAATATTAATTTTGCGACTCAATATATACCTAAAGACAGGGTAAAACCTTTTGGAACAGCGGATGCTGTATACCAAACTCTTGTTCAGTATCCCGATTTGAAAAATAAACAGTTTTGTGTTTGTAATAGTGATAATTTGTATTCGACCGAGGTATTTCAATTACTTAAAAAAAGTAATCATGATCAAGCTCTTATTGCATACGACAGCGATAAACTTCTTTATCCAAAAGAAAGGATTTCAAGATTTGCCGTTATGAAATTTTTTGAAAATTATCAGCTTATCGAAATAATTGAAAAACCTGATCAAAAAAAAATACCTGATTACTTAGATAAAGAAAAAAAGATCAGAATTAGTATGAATATTTTTTTATTTAATGGTAAAATATTTTTTAAGTATTTAGAACATTGTCCAATTCATCCAGCTCGTGGTGAAAAAGAATTACCCTCTGCAATAATGAATATGATAGCAGATAATCATAAAATATTTGGGATAACTGTAGGTGAAAATGTTCCAGATTTAACTTCAAAAGAAGATATATCCAAATTGGAAGATTACTTTAATTAAGCTATATACTGACTTTAAAAAAGATTTTTATTATCAATCCTAAGATTTATTGCTATTAATATTTCAACCAACGCAAGATTTCATTTGATAATTTGTCAACTTCTCATTTTTATGACTTGAGTAACTGATGTAAAGCATTTAGTAAACTCAAGTAATTACATTTACACTGTATGGATAATCCTAATTCAATGATAAACAATTACGTACAATATAACAATACATGGGACGAAATGTTCAATGAAGAGGGTCATGTGAGAGAGCTGTACAGTGAATTTGGAAATTACCTAGAGTCTGTTCCAATTGAAAGTCTCAATAAAATGCAGGAGTTCTCAAAACAATTTTTCATGAATCAAGGTGTCACTTTCACTGTCTATAATAGTAAAAAAGGTGTTGAAAGAATTTTTCCATTTGACATAATACCAAGGATAATTAAAGAGAGAGAGTGGAAAATAATTCAAAGTGGAATTAAACAGCGAATAAAGGCTTTGAACTATTTTCTTAAAGATATTTATCATGAGCAATTCATTATTAAAGACGGTGTAATCCCCGCTAGTTTAATAGTATACCATCCGAATTACATTCGTGATATGAGAAATATTAGCGTACCTAAAAATATTTATACCCACATATCTGGAGTAGATTTAATTAAAGATAGAGATGGAAAGTTTTACGTGCTAGAAGATAACTTACGAACTCCATCAGGAGTTAGCTACATGCTTGAAAATAGAGAAATTACTAGGCGACTATATCCAAAACTAATGCCAAAAAAAAGGGTATTACCAATAAATAATTATCCACAACTTTTATACAATCAATTAAAAACCTTGGTGGATGTTGATGATCCAGAAATTGTATTATTGACCCCTGGACTATATAATTCAGCTTATTATGAACATTCAACGTTAGCAAGGTTGATGGGGGTTGAATTGGTAGAGGGAAGTGATTTGATACTTAAAAATCACAATGTTTATATGAAAACCGCTGGTGGACTAAAAAAAGTAGATATTATTTACAGAAGAATAGATGATGACTATTTAGATCCATTAAGTTTTAATTCTAGCAGTGTGTTGGGCCTTGCTGGAATAATGGAATCGTATAGACAAGGAAACGTTGTGATTGTTAATGCACCAGGTACAGGAGTTGCTGATGATAAGGCAGTATATACTTACATCCCAGCAATCATAAATTATTATCTAAATCAAGATCCTATTCTAAATAACATCAAAACTTTCCAATTGAGTAATTCCGATGAGAAGGATTATGTAATTAAAAATATTGATCAAATGGTTGTAAAAAAAACTGATGGTAGTGGGGGTTATGGTATGCTTATGGGTACAAGTGCTTCTCAAAAAGAGATCGAAGTCTACATTAAAAAAATTGAAGAAAAACCTGATAATTATATTGCTCAACCAACTTTAAGTTTATCAACTAGCCCCTGTATTATTGATAATGAACTTACTCCAAGGTGTGTAGACCTTCGTCCATTTGCAGTTTATGGAGCTAATGGAATAAAGGTTTGTCCTGGAGGGCTGTCAAGAGTAGCCTTAAAAAAAGGTTCACTAGTAGTTAATAGCTCTCAGGGAGGTGGCAGTAAAGACACTTGGGTAATTAAAGATAATTAGGAATGTTAAGTCGTGTAGCAAATAATTTGTTTTGGATGGACCGCTATATGGAGCGAAGTTATGGCCTACTAAACTTAATTAAAACAAATTATAACTCTACTTTAGACTCCGGTGACTACTCATCATGGAATAATATTCTTAGAGCTTATATGGGTATCGAGGAGTCAAATGCACATGATGACTACCTAGGTACTATATCCATTATTAACTTCATGTTATTTGATCTTGAGAATCCGAATACAATGGCAAATATTGTGACAAAAGCAAGAGAGAATGCCAGGAGTGTTCAAGAACATATTTCAAGAGAGCTTTGGCTATCTGTTAACAAATATTATCTAAATATATCTGACGAAAGTCTATCTTCAACTTTTGAAAAAACTGATCCAATTGAATTTGTAAATGAAATGTTACAATACAACCACATATACTATAGTGTTGCAGACATTACTCAAGAGAGAGGAAATGCCTATTGTTTCATGAATCTGGGGAAATATCTTGAACGTGTAGTTCAAAGTGTCGAATTCCTTAGCGTGAGGATTAACAGTTTGAATGAAAAAATCAAAAGCTTTCGGAGAGCTTTTTCTGGAAAAACCTACTTATATCTATTGGTGGTTATCAGTTATACGTTAAAACTTACAAATCAATTTTTAATGTTGAAAATATTATAGAAATGATTACTATTAATGAAAATTTCCCGCGATCAATTAGATACAGTATAATAAAGCTTAATACCCATATTGAAAGATTAAACACCTTCAATCAACTTAACGACAGAGAATTACTATTTCATGTGGGAAAGCTCAATAATACATTGCAATACACGACTATACATTCGATTAAAAAAACTGGACTTCAGAAGTTTTTAGATGAAATCAAGTACAGTTTGAACAATATATCCAATAGCATTAATAAAATCTACTTTTCTCAAACCTATTAGTCTAATGATAAAATTTTTCTTGTATCATACAACAGTTTACAGTTACTCAAATCCTGTGATTGAAAGTTCAAATAAAATTCTTCTATACCCTTACAATGATTTATTTCAACAATTGGTAAACCACAGGTTGACAATCTCTGGAAATCCTAACGTTTCTTGCTACATTGACAACTACAACAACCGCGTGGGTTTTTTTACATATACCCCACCTCACACATCACTATTCATTAATTCAGAAGCTGAAATAATTTCTAAAACTCAACCAGTTTTTGAAGAAAAAATGGAGCCTAAAGATCAATGGAAATATCTAGAAGAAATTTGTAATAATGTGGACTACCTACCATTCCTTAGCGTTGAAAAAAATGATTCTTTAAGAGAATTCAATAAGATTGTTACTGATTTAAAGAAAACCAGTAAAACTCCATATTTATTTGCAAATAACATATGTTTATTTATCAACGAAAACTTCAACTATCAAAAAGGTATTACAAATGTCTTTTCAACAATAGATGAAGTCTGGAAAATTAAAACTGGTGTATGTCAAGACTTCACAACAATAATGATTCAGCTTTGCAGGACTGCAAAAATACCTTCACGATATGTAAGTGGTTATATATTTGCTGATGAAGGTTTGAGAGGAGCTGGTGCAACTCATGCATGGGTAGAAATTTTTATCCCAGGACATGGATGGCTGGGACTAGATCCAACTAACAATTGTACAGCAGATAAGTTTCATATTCGCTTAGCAGTTGGAAGAAATTATGATGATTGCGCTCCAGTAAAAGGAGTTTTTCGTGGAAACGAAAAACAATTTATGGATGTTAAAGTTCAACTTGATACAAGAAAAAGAAATTTAAATTATGAACTGATAAATCAAGATGTTATTGTTGAAGAGGTTAAAGAAACGAATTTCCAAAATAGCTACCAAAAAAATCTAGAAATGATCCAACAGCAACAACAGCAGTAGAGTAAATTAATTTATTATTTAAAAAAAATCACTTTATCTTTACACTAGAATTTTGAATTTAAACCTTATTAAATGAGCAATCATCTGTCCTTAAGATCGGGAAATCCTGTTCTATCGAAAAGCACTTTTACAAATACCGGCAGTATCTCTGAAAAAATGACCATAAATGGAACAGTAAATAAAACTGCAATTAGTCTTTTATTACTAGTTGGAACAGGGTATTTAACTTTTTCAAGTATTAATCCGGTATTGCTTATTGGTTGCGGTATTGGAGGTTTTATTGTTGCGATTATTACTGTTTTCAAGAAGGAGTGGGCACCAATTACTGTTCCCATTTATGCTATACTTGAAGGTGGTCTTTTAGGTGGTATTTCATTTATGTATAGCAGTTTGTATGATGGTATTGTCACAAACGCTATTTTTTTAACAGTTGGAATTCTTCTCTCATTGTTGACTGCATATAGATCAGGCTTCATAAAAGCGACAGAAAATTTTAAGCTTGGAATATTTGCTGCCACAGGAGGTATTGCGATAGTTTACCTCATAAATTTTGTAATGGGTTTTTTTGGCTCTAGTATGGGTGTAATGCAAATAGATAACTCTTCACCAATGAGTATAGGTTTCAGTGTAATAGTTGTTATTATCGCTGCCTTAAATCTTGTTTTAGACTTTGATTTTATTGAAGAAGGAGCTGAAAAAGGAGTACCAAAATACATGGAATGGTATGGTGCCTTTGGACTTTTAGTAACCTTAATTTGGTTATACCTAGAGATTTTAAGACTTCTTGCGAAACTCAACTCTCGTAGTTAATATTTTATTTTTATAGTAACTAATCTCTGTTTTTTTTCTTTGTGATTTTAACTTATTTTTAGAACTATGAGTTATTGGAAAAATCGAGAAGAAGGTGAAGAAAACCCAGCAATTAACCTAGGTATATTCAGAATACGTTTACCTTTTATACATTACCGCTTTGAATGGCCTGATTATTTTCAAGGCCTACTTATGTGTGCTGTAGATCTAGCTGCCATTCCATTAATTATTGAATTACTTGGAATGCCTTTTGAAGCGGCAATGGCAATTGTAATTCTTAATGGTTTCTTTTATCTAATACACCACTTATTGGGAGATCCAGTGGTGCCAGGTTGGATTACCCCTGCAATCCCTATTATTATGGTTTATATAGAATCATTTTCAATGGGTCCTGATCGGGTAAAGGCACTAATGGCTTTTCAATTTATTCTTGGGTTACTATCGGTTTTTCTTGGAACAACTAAACTTGCTACTAAGGTTATACACCTAATTCCTTCGGCCTTAAAATCAGGAATAATAATGGGTGCAGGAATTGCTGCAATTACAACTGTTTTTAAAGCTGGAGGAAGATTTGATATATTTCCATACACTATCACTATATCTGTTAGTATTGCTTTTTATCTAATTTACTCCCAGCACTTTCTTCAGATTAAAGAAAAATTCCAGCTTCTTAATTTGATAAGTAAACTCGGGATCTTCCCAATAATTCTTCTCGCTGTATTCATAGCTCCACTTTTTCAGGAAGCAAATTGGCCCCAAATAGAATGGGGGTTTTCAAATCCTGACTTTAACCTTTTAATAAGTAATTACACCATTTTTGGAGTAGGGTTACCTCCAATAAGTATGTTTTTAACTGCTATTCCAACTGTTTTGGCTACTTATATAGTATTATTTGGAGATGTTTTGCAAAGTAAAGCTATATTACAAGAAGCAGACGATACACGAGCAGATGAAAAAATTGATTACAATTCCAACCGTGCTCATATAATCTTCGGAGGAAGAAATAGTATAATGAGTTTTATTGGTCCTGACATTACTATGTGTGGTCCCCTTTGGGCTGCAATGCATGTTGTAATAGTAGAACGTTATAAACAGGGTAAAAAAGCAATGCATTCTATAATCGGTGGAAGTGGATCCTTCAGGTGGGGAACTAATACTGGGCTTTTACTACTACCTATTGTCAGTTTAGTTAAGCCAATACTTGGAGTAGCACTAGCTTTGACACTTATAATTCAAGGTTTTGTGAGTGTTCGTATAGGAGTGTTGGAGTCAAAAAGTCAAAAAGACCTAGGTATCGCAGGAGTAATTGCAGCATTACTTGTAGTAAAAGGAGTAGCCTGGGCTTTTGGTGTAGGCATACTTTTAGTATTTTTACTATACGGTAAGAACTTTTTTAAGAATGGAGGAGAAGACAACCATAGTCAATTTACTTTTTTTAAAAATAACAAATGAATACTAAAGCGGCAATACTTCACCAAATGAAACTGGGACGACCCTATTCAGATACGAATCCTTTAAAAATTGAGCAAGTAAATCTTGATGATCCAGGATTTAATGAGGTAGTTGTAAAAATAAAAGCTGCAGGTATCTGTCATTCAGATTTATCTGTTATTGACGGTAACCGTCCTCGTCCTCTTCCAATGGTGCTTGGTCATGAAGCTGCAGGAGTGGTTGTTGCGTTAGGAGAAGGAGTCAACAAATTATTTATAGGAGATCATGTTGTTTTTGCATTTTTACCCTCTTGTGGCAGCTGTAGCTATTGCCATACAGGACGAGCAGCACTATGTGAACCTGGAGCAAAGGCTAATGGTAACGGCACACTTCTAGGGGGTCACAAAAGAATACATAATAAAGGTGAATATTACCATCACCATCTTGGTGTTTCAGGTTTTGCAGAGTTAGCTGTAGCATCAGTGGATTCATTGGTTAAAATAGATCAAGAAATACCTTTTGAAATTGCAGCTCTTTTCGGTTGTGCAGTAATGACTGGAGTTGGTGCTGTAGTAAATACTGCTAAACTCAAACTTGGAGAAAGTATATTGATTGTCGGCCTAGGCGGGGTAGGTTTATCAGCAATATTAGGAGCAAAAGCTGCTGGGGCTAGAAATATCATTGCTGCTGACTTAAATTCACAAAAAAGAGCTATTGGAAAGAAATTAGGTGCACACCACACCATAGATTCCTCAAAAAAAAAATGCTTTAAAAGTATTAAAAGATTTATCAGGTGGTGGAGTTGATGTTGCTGTAGAGTTTGCTGGAGCAATTCCTGCACTTGAGTTTGCTTTTCACGCTACAAAAAGAGGTGGTACAACTGTAACCGCAGCACTACCCCACCCTGATGCTAAACTTGAAATCTCACCAGTATCTCTTGTGGGTCAAGAGAAAAGCCTAAAAGGTTCATATCTAGGTAGTTGTATTCCCTCTAGAGATATTCCTGCATATATCGAGTTATATAAAACTGGTAGGCTAGATGTTGGAAAATTAATTTCTCATCGTATGAAATTAGAGGATATAAATAATGGTTTTGAACGATTAACCAAAGGTGATGCACTAAGGCAAATTATTTTATTTGATTAAATATTTAAATGAAGACTAACGACTTAATTTTTGACAGATCTTTTGTTAACGGTAAATGGACTATCCAGGGGGATTTAACATTTGAAGTAACCAACCCTGCAAATGGTGATCGAATTCAAACACTTTCAGACGGGGGCGTTCAAATAACTGAAATGGCAATCAATGCTGCAGATAGAGCTTTTAGGTCATGGCGAAAAACAACTGCTAAATACCGAGGTGATATACTAGAAAAGTGGAACGATTTGATTTTAAAGCATACTAAAGAATTAGCAGAAATCATGACATTAGAGTGTGGTAAACCCTTTTCAGAAAGTAAAGGAGAGGTTGCTTATGGAGCCTCATTTATCAAATGGTTTGCAGAGGAAGGAAAAAGAACTTATGGAGATGTCATTCCGCCCCATACAAAAGACAGAAGATTGGTAGTGATAAAACAGCCGGTTGGTGTTGTTGCTGCAATTACACCTTGGAATTTTCCTTTAGCAATGATAACACGTAAAGTTGCTCCTGCTCTTGCTGCTGGATGCACCGTTGTTATCAGGCCAACGGATGAATCTCCCCTAACTGCTCTGGCAATCGTTCATTTGTCAGAAATTGCTGGTTTCCCCCCTGGGGTTATTAATGTAATAGTCGGAAAAGATTCAGCAGCGATGGGGAAACTATTATGTGAAAGTCAGAAAGTTAAAAAAATCTCCTTTACAGGTTCAACTAGAATTGGTCATATTTTAATGGCTCAAAGTGCTTCTACATTAAAAAAATTAAGTTTAGAATTGGGAGGAAATGCTCCTTTTATCGTTTTTGAAGATGCAGATATTGATAAAGCAGTAAAGGGAGCTATAGTGTCAAAATTTAGAAATGCAGGACAGACTTGTGTATGCGTAAACCGAATTCTAGTTCATGAAAAAGTTTATGATGAGTTTTCAGTAAAACTCACAAATGAGGTTGCTGCACTAAAAGTAGGAGATGGCATGTTAGCGGATGTAAGTATAGGCCCAATGATAAATATTGGAGCTGTAGAGAAAACCAAAGAATTTGTATCAGATGCTATTAGCAAAGGAGGAAAAATTTTAACCGGCGGAAACCCTATAAATCAATGTTTTTTTGAACCAACTGTAATTGGAAATGCTACTCGTGATATGTCTTTCTTCAAAGATGAAATTTTTGGTCCGTTAGCTCCATTGTATAAATTTACTTCTGATGAAGAAGCGATTGAGATTGCTAACGATACCATTTATGGTTTAGCATCTTATTTTTACTCCGAAAATGTATCAAGATGTTGGAGAGTTGCTGAAGCCCTATAATACGGTATGGTTGGAATAAACGAGGGTTTAGTGTCTACAGAGGTAGCTCCTTTTGGAGGAGTCAAGTTTTCAGGCCAAGGCAGAGAGGGTTCTAAATATGGGATTGAAGACTATCTAGAAATAAAGTATATGTGTTTTGGTAATATAATTTAAAAGCTTATTATGTCTAAAAAAAAATTAGTATTGAGAGAGGATTATAAAAAATTTTATCCACTCTCAACAAGATGGATGGATAATGATATGTTTGGACACATTAATAATGTTGTTTACTATTCCTTTTTTGATACTGCAGTTACTAGTTTTTTAATTGAAACAGGGTGCTTAACTCTTAAAAAAAATCCAATAGTTTTTTATGTGGTTCATACTAGCTGTAATTATATTACAAGTCTCTCTTATCCAGAAGAAATTGAGGCAGGTATAATGTTAAATAAAATTGGAAAAACTTCTATTACCTATGGGGTTAGTGTATTTAAAAAAGGTGCAATTAGTGCTGCAGCTTATGGAGAGTTTATTCATGTGCTAGTTGATCGTAACAGCAATAAAGCAACTCTTATACCAGAAGACATAAGACACAAAATAAAATCTTTAATGAAAAAATAAAAATTAGAAAAATAAATAAATTCAATTAATACTTGATAAAGTACTTTTTATTATATTTAATAACTTGTTAATTAAAAGCAAAAGAATGTCAGAAGCAAATCCAACTGTAGAACTTAAGCTTCCAATTATAGAAAATATGGAGCTTGTGGCTACTCAGACCTCAGAGGTTGTCAGCAAACATATGGATCTCTCTGAAGAAAAGACCAGCGAGATATCTATGGCTTTAATAGAAGCGTGTATAAATGCATTCGAACACTCTGAAACTAAAAGTGAAATATATATCCACTTTATTATCTCAGATGAAAGACTTACGATTAAGGTCATTGATAAAGGAAAAGGGTTTGATACCTCAAACGTTAAAATTCCAAATATTGAAAAGAAACTTAAGTCTAATGAGAGAAAGAGAGGATGGGGAATTCTATTAATTAAAGAACTAATGGACTCTGTAGATTTCGAGTCCTCTACTGACGGAACAACATTAACCATGGTAAAAAATAAAATTGACAATGAGTAAAATTATTGGTACTGAGGAAAAAGGAGGGATTGTTATTATTTCAACTGAAGGATACTTAAATAAAGATCTCGCCATAGCTGTAATGGAGGAAGCTACAAAATATATTGATAATGGTACAACTAACATTTTAATTAATCTT
>MDTB01087389.1_pt1 | contig 12161 bp, 11 predicted proteins | sample 811161 | NCBI WGS metagenome assembly MDTB01 (sample SAMN05326650, study PRJNA326480) | marine metagenome | isolation source: seawater | place: Mediterranean Sea | collected 2009 | reverse complement strand
TTATGGCGGAGAGAGAGGGATTCGAACCCTCGGTAGTATTGCTACTACACACGCTTTCCAAGCGTGCTGATTAAACCACTCTCACATCTCTCCTTTAATAATCAGAAATTCAATTAATAACAAAAAAATTGTAATAATATAATTTTAATATAGCTTTTTTTAATATTATATATTAATTTTTAGCCTTCAGATGAAAATTGTTAAAAAAATAATATTTTATTTTATAATTATACAAATACCTATATTTTTAAGTAGTTGCCAAGGTTGGCTTTCACCAAATATTGGTGCATTTTAATTAAAAAAAATAAATAAACAATTTTATCAATTGTTTGTTATCAGGTATAAACTATGTAATGATTCTGTTGTTAAGCTCTTATAATTTTCTAAATAAATACAAATCTAGCAAATATAATTTTAAAATTTAAAAAAGAGTTTAATTGATAATTAAAATAAAATAATAATAAACATATTATGAAAGCAGTAATATTAGCCGGAGGTTTTGGGACGAGAATATCAGAAGGTAGCAATAATATTCCTAAACCAATGATAGAAATAGCCGGCAAACCAATAATATGGCATATTATGAAATATTTATCAGAGTATGGAATAAATGAATTCATAATATGTTTAGGATATAAAGGGTATATAATTAAAGAATATTTTATAAATTACTACAATCATTCAAGTAATGTGGAAGTTAATCTTGAAAACAATTCAATAAACTACCTTTTGAAAAATAAAGAAAAATGGAAAATAAAATTAATTGATACAGGTCTCAATACAATGACAGGCGGAAGATTAAAAAAAATCAAAAATTTTCTAAATAATGAAAGTTTTCTTTTTACTTATGGTGATGGATTATCTAATGTAAATATAAATAAGTTATTAGCATTTCATAAAAAGCAAAAAAAATTATCAACAATAACAGCAGTATATCCTCCTGGAAGGTATGGTGCTTTAGAAATTTCTGATGATTTAATCAAAAAATTTGTTGAAAAACCAAAAGGTGATGTAGGATGGATAAATGGAGGTTATTTTATATTAGAAAAAAAATGTTTAGATTTTATTAAGGATGATAATACTTTTTGGGAAAATGAACCTTTAAATACTCTTGCAAAAAAGAGACAGCTTTCTGCATTTCTTCATAAAGATTTTTGGCATGCTATGGATACGATTAGAGACAAAAACTATTTAGAGAAATTATGGGTTTCAGGTAAAGCACCATGGAAAATTTGGAACTAATTCAGTTTAAAAATATTTTCAAAAATAAAAAAGTTCTTATAACTGGTCATACTGGTTTTAAAGGATCATGGTTAGCGTTCTGGTTAAAAAGACTGGGCTCTAAAGTTTATGGAATTTCTCATAAAAAATTTGATACAAAATTATTTCCAGAAATAGAATTTAAATTTAACAAAAAAAACGAATTGATTGTTAACTTATCTCAAAAAAAAAATTATTTTATGATCAAAAAATTTTTGAAAAAGAATAAACCAGAAATCGTTTTTTTTCTTGCTGCACAGCCGATTGTTAAAAAATCCTTTATAGACCCTATTGAAACATGGGAATCTAATTTACTAAGTGTAAATTATTTTATTAATTTAATAAAAGAATTAAATTTCATTAAAAATATATTAATTATAACAACTGATAAAGTATATGATACCAGTTTAAAAAAAAATAAGTCTTTCGTAGAAACAGATAAATTAGGAGGTTCAGATCCATATAGTTTATCAAAAGTGGCAGTTGAACATTTTGTTAAAAGTATTAAAGAAAATCTAAAATGTAAAATAATAACTGTTAGAGCAGGAAATGTAATTGGCGGCGGAGATTGGGGAGAAAATAGATTAATTCCTGATATTGTAAGGTCTTCAAAAGATAATACAGAACTAGTTATAAGAAATAAAAATTCTACTAGACCTTGGCAACATGTATTAGATTGTCTTTCTGGTTACTTATTTCTTGGACAACTTCTAATTGAGTCAAAAATTAAATCAGGATCATCTTGGAATATATCTAATAAAATTCAAAGAAAAATAAATGTATTAAATTTAGTAAACATGTTTAGAAAGAAAATTTTTTTAAAAAATATAAAGTTTAAAAAAGATAATTCGATAATTGAAACAGCTAATTTAAAAATCAGTTCTAAAAAAATATATAATTTACATGGGTGGCACAATACATTAACTATTAATGATTCTATTAATAAAACTGTTGAATGGTATAGTAATTATCTTAACCCAAAAATAAATAATCTCTCTGCAAAGCAACTAGATGAATATATTAAGTTAGCTAAGAAAAGAAAAAGAAAGTGGATTAAATAATTATGGATGAGTATAAAATTTTTACTGCTAAAAAAATTTTAGATAATAGAGGTCTATTTTCTAAAATTTATAATTCGTCAAAAATTTTAAATAAATTAAAAACTTCGTTCAAAATTGATGAAATATGTATTTCTAAAAATAAAAAAAAATTGACATTTAGAGGTTTTCATTATCAAGAATTTCCCAATTATCAAAAAAAAATAGTTTTTTGTAATAAAGGAAAAGTATTTGATTATTTTATAGATTTAAGAAAAAAGTCTCCAAATTTCTTAAGAGTTTATAAATACGTTCTTTCTGAACAAAATTCTAAAGTAATTTACATTCCTCAGGGTTTTGCACATGGTTTCCTCACATTAACTGATAAAACAGAAATAATTTATATAATATCTGGATTACAGAAAAAATCTAAAGAAAGAGGAATCCGGTTTAATGATAAAATATTAAAATATAATTTTCCAAAAAAAATAAAAATAATATCTAATAGAGATTTAAATTTTAAAGATTTTAAAAAGTAATGTCATATAAATGTCGTACATGTAATTCTAATAGTTTTGCAACTATTTTTAATTTCGGTTTGATGCCAGTTGCAAACAATTTAAAAGTAAAATCTAAAAAAAATCAAGTTTATGAAAAAAAATATCCTTTAAAAATAATTCTATGTAAAAAATGCTTTCTTTTACAAACTGAAGACAAAGTTTCTGTAAAAGAGATATTTCATAGTGATTATAAATTTTTTAGTCAATATTCATCAACATGGTTAAAACATGCAGAATTTTTTAAAGAAAAAATTTACAAAAATTACTTAAATAAAAAAGATAAAAATATAATTTGCGAAATTGCAGCAAATGATGGAGCATTCTTAGATAAATTTAATAATAATAAAAATATAGTTTATGGAATAGAACCAACAAAAAATACTGTAAAATTAGCCAGAAAAAAAGGATTAAAAATATATAATAATTTTTTTAGTAAAAAATTTGCTAGGGAATTAGTAAATAAAAAACTTAAATGTGATTTAATTATAGCAAATAATGTTATTGCACATATTCCTAAATTAATTGATTTTTTAAAGGGTATAAAATTACTTTTAAAAGAGGATGGTATCTCGTCTATAGAATTTCAATACCTACCCAATCTTATAAAAAACTTACAATTTGATACTATGTATCACGAACATTTCTCTTATTTTTCTTTACACTCATTCAATTATGCAGCGGAATTAGTTGGTCTAGAAATATTTGACTCCGAAGAAATAGAAACGCATGGTGGTAGTATGAGAGTTTATATAAAAAATAAAGAAAACAAAAAATTAACTATTTCAAAAAGAAAAATTAAATATCTTAATAAAGAAATAAAACTTGGTATTACAGATATCAAATATTATAAATTGTTTAAAAAGAATGTATTAAAAATTAAACAAAATAGTCTAAATTTAATCAATAAAAATAAAAATAATGTAATTGGCTATGGCGCTTCAGCAAAAGGAATTACTTTCATAAATTATTTAAAATTGTCTAATAAAAATATAGTTGCTATCTATGATAAAAATCCCATAAAGGCCAATCATTTTATACCAGGCACACAAATTCCAATACTTTTGTCAGAAAAATTAAATTTTATTAAAAATAAAATAGTAATTATTTTATCTTGGAACATAAGTAAGGAAATTCATAATGAATTAAGACAATATAAAAAGAATGGATTAAAATTTTATGTCTGTATTCCAAATATTAAAGAATTAAAGTGAAGGTAATTGTTGTAGGCGGTAATGGTTTTATTGGAAAAAATCTATTACCAATATTTTTAAATAAAAATTATGAAATTACTGCAACCTACAAAAGTACTAAACCTAATATTTTTAAAAATAAAATTAAATGGGTAAAATTTAATTATAAGAAGGATAGCAACTTACAAATTTTCAAAGATATTAATTTAGTAATTCATTTGGGATGGGAGAACTTACCAAATTATACTAAAAACTTTCATACAAAAGTAGAACTTAAATATCAAAAAAAATTCATAAAAAATATCATAAAACTAGGAACTAAAAATATTTTTATTGCAGGCACATGTTTTGAATATGGTAAAATAGAAGGATTATGTAAAGAGATTACAAGACTAAACCCAAATACTGAATATGGTAAAGCAAAAAATGAACTTAGGATCTATGTTGAAAAACTTAATGCCAAATATAATTTTAAATATACCTGGGGAAGAATGTTTTATCTCTATGGTAAACATCAGTCTACAAAGTCATTGTATCCACAATTAATGGAATCAATAAAAAAAAATAAAACTTTCAAAATGTCTATTGGAGAACAATTAAGAGATTTTTTAAGTATAGAAGAAGCATGCAAATATATATTTTTATTATCAACTAATAATAAGAAAAATAAGATAGTTAATATATGTTCAAATAATAAAATTAAAGTTAAACAATTAGTAAATAAAATTATCAAAAAAAATAAATCCAAAATAAAAATACTATATGGAAAATATCAAATTCCACCATATGAAGCTAAAAATTTTTGGGGATCTAATAAAAAATTACATAAACTATTAAAATAAGTATTATAAAACTGAAACCTATATTTGCTATTATTTGAATTTAATTTAATAACATTGTGGTTATAATCTAAAAAAATTTTTAAAATGTCTGAAAAAATAACGCTTTCTATAATTATGCCAGTTTACAATGAAGAAAATACAATATTGGAATCTCTAAAGAAAATAAAAATTTTGGAACCAAATGCTGACTTAGAAATAATAGTTATTAATGATGGTTCAACTGATAAAACAAAGACAATACTTGAAAAAAATTCTAATCTTTACAATACTTTAATAAATCTAAAAAATAATTATGGTAAAGGTAAGGCTGTTATTGAGGGGTTAAAAAAATCAAAATCAAAATATATTGTCTTTCAAGATGCTGACTTAGAGTATGATCCAAAGGATTTAAAAAAATTTATTATTAAGGTCGAAAACTTAAATGCAGATCTTGTAATGGGTAGCAGATTTATAGGAGACGAAAGAAGCGTTTTACATTTTTGGCACATGTTAGGAAACAGAATTATAACTCTAATATTTAATTTTCTTAACAACACAACCTTCTCTGATATATACTGTTGTTATATGCTATTTAAAAAAAGTAGTCTTAATGTAGATAAACTTAAATCATTTAAATGGGGTCAACAAGCAGAGATTTTAACATATGTTGTAAATAAATCTAAAAAAATTTATGAAATTGGAGTAAGTTACAATGCTAGAAATTATAAAGATGGCAAAAAAATTAGATATTATGATGTGTTCAATGTTATATTTCAAATATTACTAACTAGAATAAAAGTAATATTTTCATAAGTATGCAATGCAGGATTTGTAATTCTAAAGATTTATTTAAAGTTTTTAACTTAGGTAAACAACCACTAGCAAATAAATATCCAAAAAATTTAAAAGAAATAAAAAAAGAAAAAAAATATAATTTAACTGTTTATTTTTGTAAAAGTTGCAAATCAGCTCAAATTAAAAATATCATTAGCAGAGATATTATGTTCAAAGAGTATTTTTATTTATCTTCAGTTAATAAGGGTCTTAAATTACATTTTGAAAAACTTGCAAAAAAATTGAAAAATTTTAATTTTGTAATTGACATAGGTTCAAATGATGGGATCTTGCTTTATCCATTAAAAAAAAATAAGGTTAAGGCAATTGGTATTGATCCTTCTATTAATGTAGGAAAGATAGCAAATGATAGAGGCTTGTTAACTTATATTGGTTTCTTTGATCAAAAAATCATAAAAAGAATTTTAAAAAAACATCCTAAACCAGATGCGATAGTAGCTTCAAGTGTTATTACTCATCTTGAAAAACCAATTGATTTTGCAAGAAATATTAAGTCAATTTTAGATAAAGATGGAACTTTAGTTATTGAAATCGAATACCTGTATAATTTTTTAAAAAGTTTAGAATATGAAAGATTTTATTTTGATAGACCTTTTTATTATTCTGCTAGTTCTCTAAGTCTATTATTTAAGAAATTTGGTATGACTATGTACGATATAGAAGAAATTGATATTCACGGAAGCTCATTAAGAATTTATATTAAAAATAAAAAAATACATCCTATGACAAATAGATGTAAAAAAATATTGGAAAAAGAAAAAAAATATTTAACTTTATCAAATTTAAAAAGAATTAATTATAAAATTGAAAATGAAACAAAAATATTTAAAAATAAGTTAATAAAGCTAAAAAAAGAAAATAAATTTGTCATAGGTTATGGAGCTCCAGCCAGAGTATCAACAATTACAAATTTTGCTTCAGTTGACTCAAATTTGATTGATTATATTATTGATGATAGTCCAATTAAACAAAATAAATTTACACCTGGAAGCCATATTAGGATATTACCAAAATCCAAAAATATAAACAGTAAAATTAGTACAGTTATTGTTTTTGCATATGAATACTTTAATGATATTAAAAAAAATTTTAAAAAATATAAAATAAATTTTTATAAACCAATACCTTTTAAAAAAATAAAATGATTAAATTACCTATAAAATATATAAATTAAAATAATTTAAATGTCACATGATATAATTGATTTAACAGTAATAATATTTTCTTACAACAGACATAAATATTTATTAAGAACTCTTAAGTTCTACTCAAGATTTAAAATAAAAGTATTAGTTATAGATGGATCTGAAAATATCTTAGAAAATAAAATTCTTAAGAAAAATAATATAGAATATTATTATTTAAAAGAAAATTATTATGCAAGATATGCTTATACTTCAAATAAGATAAAAACAAAATATGTTATTGTTGGAAATGATGATGAATTTTTAATGATAAATACATTAAAATTTTGTATTAGATTTTTAGAAAATAATTTGGACTATGCTTCATGTATCGGGTCAACAATTATTATTAATCCAAAATATAAGAAAACTTTTTATCAACTTGGCTATATTTTTCATAAAGATAAACAATATAAAGAGGAAAGAGCAATTGATCGATTAAGACAATTAATACTTAATCCATCGCATCATGGATATAACTCTGTAATACGTAAAGAAACATTTGTAAAAATAGGAAAATTTTTAGAGAATTATCAGCTTGAAGAAAATATTTTTTTTAATGAATTAATTATCAACTTATTAATAGTCCAAGATGGTAAAACTAATTGGATTAATCAATTAACTTGGATAAGAAGTTATGAAAATGATCCTGTTATTACTAAAGATTGGCAAAGAGATTTGACTAAGCAACAAAATTATTTTCATTGGTTTAATGATTTAAATGAAAATGAAAAAAATAATATAATATTTAAATTAACTAATAATTTATTTAAAAATTATAAAAAAAATGAATATTTTGAAATAATAAATAAAGCAGTAAAAGGAGCTACAAAAGAAAATATTAATAAACATAATATTAAAATAAAGAGAAGCATTTTTAGTAAATTTCTTGGATATTTATCTAAAAGCAAATTTAGAAAAAATAAATTAACTATCAAATTTTTAGAAGTAATAACAAGCTTAAATTTTATTGGAAAACTTTATGGGATGAGATTGAAAGATATAATACTATTAATGAATTCATCTAATACCAAATATGATAAAAAAGAGCTAAAACAAATTGATGAAATTGTATTAAAATTTTATTCGTAAACAAATGAAAAATATAGTAACTCTTTTATATAAAATATGACATTTCTAATTGCATCAGACATAGATATGATTGTTTCAAATACTAAAAATATGTCAAAATTTTTTAGTGGAAAAAAAATTTTAATAACAGGAGGTAATGGTTTTTTAGGAAAATATTTTGTGCAAGTTTTTAATAAATATAATAATTTTCTTAAAAAACCTATTAATTTAATTGTTTATGATAAAAAAATAGATAAAAATAATTTTATTAAATCTAAATACATAAGTTTTAAAAAAAAAGATGTATCTAAAAATTTCTCATTTAGTGAAAAGGTTGATATTGTAATACATGCTGCAGGTATAGCTAGTCCATTTTATTATAGAAAAAAACCTCTGGAAACATTAGATGTAGCAATTAATGGTACAAGAAATTGTTTAGAAATTGCAAAAAAGAATAATGCTAAATTTATTTTTTTTAGCTCAAGCGAAATATATGGAGATCCAGATAGATTAAATGTGCCCACTAAGGAATCTTACAGAGGCAATGTAAGTTCTATTGGTCCAAGAGCCTGTTACGATGAAAGTAAAAGATTGGGTGAATCATTATGTTACATTTACAATACTTATTATAGTTTACATACTAATATAATTAGGCCCTTTAATGTTTATGGGCCAGGCATGGGGCAAAAAGATTATAGAATATTTCCAAATTTTATAAGTAACATTTTAAATAATAAAAAACTTAATATTTATGGTTCTGGAAAGCAGACAAGAACTTATTGTTATATTACTGATGCAATAGAAGGTTTTTTAAGAGTAGCTTGTTATGGTAAATCAGGTGAGGCTTATAATATTGGAAATAATAAACCTGAAGTATCAGTTAGAGACATTTATAAAATATTGAAAAAAATACATAATAAAAAAATTAAAGCAAAATTTATGCCACATCCTAAATCATATCCTAATGATGAACCTCAAAGAAGATGTCCAAATATCAATAAAGCAAAAAAGGATTTAAAATACAAATCAAAAGTTGAATTAGAAATAGGATTACAAAAATTTATATATTGGGCGAAAAATAATTACGAAATTAATTAATGATCAATATTGGTATTGTTGGTTGTGGTGAATGGTCTTCAAAAATAATTAATGAAATAAATAATAATAAAAATTTTAATTTAACTTCAATAGTTTGTCGTAAAGAATATTTAAATCCATCCAAATTAAAAATTTTTAATTCAGTAAAAGAAATGATTGAATCTGATATTAATGATTCAATCTATGTTGCAGCTCAACCAAGCGTTAATTTAGAAATAGTTAAAATGTCAGAAAATAAAAAAATACCTTTAATTTTAGAGAAACCAATAAGTAACTCTTTGAATAATATGAGGGAAATAAAGCAAATTACAGAAAAAAATGATTTAACAGTAATACCTAACTTAACAAACTATTTCTCAGAAACTTTTTATGAATTAAAAAAAATTATAAATAAAAATTATGAAGAATTAGATGAAATCATTATATATGAGGGAGGATTTGGTCCATTCAGAAAAAATATAAATCCTATTTGGGATTGGGGATTTCACTCAATATCAATTCTTTATCTTCTTTTTGATAATGCAGAATTTTCAAATATAAATAAAACTGAAATTAAATCAAAGAATAATGGGATTATTGCAAAATTTAATTTTAAAATAAATAATAAAATAAATGTAAAATTAGTAACAGGTAATTTATTTAAGAAAAAATTGAGAAAAATTAAAATAAAATTAATTAATAGGAATATTATTATCAATAATATGGTATCACATGAATTATACTATAATAAAAAAATAATATTTAAGAATAGTAAAAGTCCAATCACATCTCTCTTAAATACATTTAAAAAAGAAATGCAGATAGATAAAAAAACTACTTCAAGAAAATTAATTGATGCTTCTTGTAAAACAACTGAATTCTTAGAAAATTTTTACAGATGCTAAAATGATAATATGAATGTAGAATTTATAAATTTTGTTGCTTTTATTTTTTTTAAAACATTATCACTATTATCCATTTTAGGTTTTGGTAATTTTATTAATAAAAATATAATTATTTTTAAAATTAATTTAGAGTTAAAGAATTTAATCTTTATTGAAGGATTAATATTCTTGGGTTTCATTTTTATTATTATCAATTTTTTTTTTCCAATATCTAATTTCTATAGCATTTTAACAATTATATTTGGATCAACTTTGTATTCCTATTATTTTTTTAAAAAAGATAACCAAAAAAATGAATTTTTTTTTATATTAATTACTTTGATATTTAGTTCATTTTACTCATTTTATGCTGGTTTGAGTGATGATTTTAATTATCATTATGAAACGATAAAAAATTTTAAAAATCAAAATTTATTTGAGATTTTACATCATAGAACTATAAGTTATAATTCACATTGGTTATTTTTATCATCAATTTTTAATATCAGTTATTTCACAAGTACACTGTTCATACTAACATCATTATTTTTTTCTATTTTCATATATGATTTATTTAATCTATCTTACGGAATATTGAAAAATAGAAGTAATTATTTATCAATCATATCATTTCTATTTTTAATTTTTTTCTTAGGGGTACTAAATAATTACAAAGATCTTGGCACAGATATACCAGGTGTAATTGTATGCTTTTATGTGCTTATCATTATAATTCATTTTATATTTGATGAAAAATTAAAGAATTTAAATGAAATTTTTTTATTTATACTATTACTAGTTTACTTTTCAATTATAATCAAAGTTACAAATGCTCTGGTTGTACTTTTTTTATTTTTTTTACTTTTTAAGATTAGTTTTAAAAAATTAAATTTTTTCAAAATTTTATTATTTTCTTTATTTCCATTAGCATGGCTTTTTCAAAATTTTATTATTAGTGGCTGTCTAATTTGGCCTATAAGTATAACTTGTATTTATAATGTAGATTTAGCAATTAATGAATCTTATTTAATAGAGTCATTTGCAAAAGGTGATATTTCTACAACTATGGAGGTAAATAGTTTTACTTGGATAAATATATGGGTAACTAATCACCTAAATAAGATGTTAGAAATATATCTAGCCTACATAGTTATACTAATTATACCAATATTATATTTACTTTTCAAAAAAGAAAACATTAAAAAAATATTAATAAAATTTCTAAAAGAAAAATATTTTGATTTTAATTACAAGCTACTTTTATTAATAATAATTATTTGTAATGTGGTTTGGTTTTTAAACGCACCAGCATATAGATTTGGTATATTTTATAATTTATTATTTATAGTTTTTTCAATTCTACCCTTTTGGATTTTTTTGTTTGAGAAAAGTTTTAATTTTATTACTACATATTCAAAAGTAATATTCATATTAATCTGTGTTTATTTTATTTTTGAAAACATAAACAAAATAGATTGGTATAATAAAAGATATGATATGTGGCCTCCTATTTTAAAAGAAGAACTTCTCAAAAGAAAAAATTTTTAGTTGTCTTTCATTTTTAATGCGTTTAAAAAAGTATTTTGAGGAATATCTACTTTCCCAAATTGTCTCATTCTTTTTTTACCTTTCTTTTGTTTATCTAGTAATTTATTTTTTCTAGTTACGTCACCACCATATAATTTTTGTGTAACGTCTTTTCTAAATGAAGCTACAGTTTCTCTAGCAATTACTTTCCCACCAATTGCTGCTTGAATGGCTACCTTAAATTGTTGTCTTGGAATTAAATCTTTCAACCTTTCACAAAGTGCTCTACCTCTTTGCTCAGATCTATCTTTATGTACTATCAATGAAAGAGCATCTACTTGATCACCATTTATAAGAATTCCTACTTTAACTAAATTATTTACTTCATAACCTGTAATTTCATAATCAAAACTAGCATATCCTTTTGTAATTGATTTTAACCTATCATAAAAATCAAAAACCACTTCATTTAATGGAAGTTTATATTCAACTAATGGTCTGTTTCCTGCATAACTCATATTTAACTGAATACCTCTTTTAGAAGTGCATAACTCTAATACTGATCCTAAAAATTCTTCAGGTACAATTATTGTAGCTTTTATCCAAGGTTCAGATATGTTTTCTATTTTTACTGGATCTGGCATGTCAGTGGGATTATGAAGATTTATAGTTGATCCATCTTTCATTAAAATTTT
>MDTB01124224.1_pt1 | contig 12162 bp, 13 predicted proteins | sample 811161 | NCBI WGS metagenome assembly MDTB01 (sample SAMN05326650, study PRJNA326480) | marine metagenome | isolation source: seawater | place: Mediterranean Sea | collected 2009 | reverse complement strand
TTAGCACAACCACAATGCCAATCAATGACCGGTAAGTCATAATTTCAAACGTATCAAGCCTGTCAGCCAGAGACCGCCCCGAAATCGCCATCAGGGTGAAAGACAGCATCGCCCCGGTCATCCATATTCCCGCCCGTAACGGGGCAGGCAGGCCAAAAACACCGCTCATGTTGCACCGCCATGCGCTAGGGCGAGAACAGACCATATAGATAAGACTACCACAGCCAACAAACAGGCCGCCATCACCAGATTAATTATCCTTTGTATACGGGCAGTCAGGTTTAGCGCATTCAGCCTCACCCCGGCATAAAGCCAGAGCAGATGCAAAGGCAGCCAGATCGTATTCATAATCAAAAGCTTCAACCCTGTTTCCACAGCAAAACTGTCCGGATAGAAAGCAAAGCTGGTAAACAAAGTTGTATTCACCGCATAGGCTTTGGGATTGATAAACTGCAACATGACCCCAGCCATGAAACCCGGCGCCGAAGTCTGAATGAAGGCAATTTTTGCTCCTGCAAGCGCAATTCGCAAGGCCAAATAGCCCAGATAGCCGGCAGACGCGAACAACAAAATTGTCCGCACAAGAGGTTGAGCCAGAATAATCGCCGCCAGACCAGAAATCACCGCCAGACTGACCAAATTTGTGCCTGCACACAAGCCTGCCACATAAAACAGGCCCGGCCGCCAACCATAGGCTGCACCAACCCCTGCGGTTGATAATACCCCCGGCCCAGGTGTAATGATCAGCAGAAAGACAGCTAGTGAAAACGCAAACATGAAGTGAATCAATCCTGAAAAGAAATGGACAGGAAAAGGGCAAGACCCGCCATTACCTAAAACTCTACGACAACGGGGCCTGTGAAGGCCAAATTTTTATTGCAGCCTGGTCAATAATGAAGAAAAGCTAACCTTTGCGGACAGCCTTCTAATGGTAATATACGCCTTTAAAGCTTATCGCTTAGAGAACTGGAAGCTTCGGCGAGCTTTCGCCTTGCCGTATTTTTTCCGTTCTACAACCCGTGGGTCACGGGTCATAAAGCCGCCAGCCTTCAATGCTGGGCGCAGGCCAGGTTCGAAATTGGTTAGTGCACGTGAAATGCCGTGGCGCACAGCCCCTGCCTGACCAGACAGACCGCCGCCAACAACTGTCGCAATGACATCAAATTCGCCTGTGCGTTCTGCTGTTTCAAACGGCTGCTGCAGAACCATCTGCAAGACAGGCCGTGCAAAATAGGTTGTGATATCACGGCCATTTATGCTAATCTGGCCGGTGCCGCGCTTGATCCAGACGCGAGCTATGGCGTTTTTACGCCGGCCCGTTGCATAAGCCCGGCCCTGCTTGTCAATCTTGGGTTCAGCTGGTGCAGATGTTTCTGACGGCGCTGCAGATGTTTCGCTCAGCGCGCCTAGAGCGGCCATACCCTCGGCCTGAACTGCAGGGGCGGCGGTGTTTGTTTTCGAAGCTACAGTTGCTTCTGGTGACCCAGCCTCTTCTGCTGTTTCTGTCTCTTCAGCCATCATCCAGCTCCTATCTCTTATTCTTCGGGTTCATAGCTGCCACATCCAGCGCTTCTGGCTTCTGGGCCTCATGTGGATGCTCTGCGCCAGCATAAATATGTAGATGGCTCATCACCTTGCGGCCCAGAGGACCGCGCGGAATCATCCGTTCAACAGCCTTCGACAGCACACGTTCTGGGAAACGACCATCAAGGATCTTATCTGCGGTGCGTTCTTTTATGCCGCCAGGATAACCAGTATGCCAATAATAGGTTTTGCCGGTGCGCTTGCCGCCTGTCAGTTTGACTTTCTCGGCATTAATGACGATCACATGATCACCGCAATCCATATTCGGTGTATAGCTCGGCTTGTGCTTGCCACGCAGGCGCATCGCCAGCACAGCCGCCAAGCGGCCTAGAACAACACCCTCTGCATCGACAAGAATCCATTTCTTTTCGATATCCTTCGGTGTTGCCACATAGGTACGTGGTAAGGGCATGTTTCTCTCACATTAGTTACATAACGAAACCTGAACAGGCACATGGCCTGTCTGATAAACGATTTTATCCACATCGTAAGACGAAGTGTTAAACTTCTTTTTGGACAGCGTCAAGCTTAAAATTTCATAGAAAATTAAAAAATTTCAATAAAAACAATTAGGTAATCAAACGGTATTATTTTACCACATACTCTCTGACGCTAAGAGGGAGAAACAGACCGCCCCGTGATAAGATTTGACCGGGGATAAGATTTGACCGGATACTGAAGTTTTTCGTATAACCGCCAAAGCTATTTGCCCAAATCAATTTACACTGAGCTATATACATGGCAAACATCTCCACTCATTTGTTCTGCACGGCGTGACCTGATGATCCTTTTGCTAGATAATTATGACAGCTTTACTTGGAATTTATGGCATTTCCTGTCTGATCTGGGCGCAGAAGTTAAAACCTTGCGCAATGATGCCGCCTCTGTGGATGAGGTTATGGCTATGGGGGCTGAGGGGATCGTTCTTTCACCAGGTCCGGGTACCCCTCCTCAAGCTGGAATTACAGAGGGGCTGGTGCGCGTGGCAACCGGTCGTCTGCCAATTCTAGGCGTGTGTCTGGGACATCAAGCAATCTGGACAGCTTTTGGTGGCAGTTTGATGAGAGTTGACCCGCCAATGCATGGCAAGCTATCCCGTCTCAACCATGAAGGGACTGGTCTCTTTGCTGGTCTGCAGCAGGATCTAACTGTAACCCGCTATCATTCACTAGTTGCTGATGAGGCCACACAGCCAGAAGAGCTGCAGGTCACTGCACGGACAGCTGATGGAAAGATTATGGGCCTGCAGCATAAATCACATCCTATCTTCGGCGTTCAGTTCCATCCTGAATCCATTGCCTCGAGCGGTGGCTACCAGATGCTGGCAGCTTTTCTAGCCAGCTGCGGAGCAAACCATCTGCCTGATGAAGCGAAGCTGGACTTGTTGGAAGCCCAGCTGTTGCGGCTGGATCAAAGATTCCCGGATCAAGTGCATGTCTGATATTTTGAATAAACTGACCAAACAGATTACCGAAAACCAGATTCTGCCTGCAGATCAAATGACTGCTGGTTTCGATGAGATGATGGAGGGCAACGCTAGCCCAGTACAAATGGCCGCCTTCCTGATTGCTTTGAAAATGCGGGGTGAGGCCCCATCTGATATTGCCGCCGGTGCAGGAAGCCTGCGCCGTCATGCCCTTACCCTCGACGCCCCGGACAACGCCATGGATATTGTAGGCACAGGCGGTGATGGCATTGGCACCTATAACATCTCAACAGCAACTGCACTTGTGCTGGCTGGAGCGGGTATACCCATCGCCAAACATGGCAATAAGGCTGTCTCCTCAAAAAGTGGGGCAGCCGATGTGCTCACTGCGCTCGGCATCAATCTTGACTGTTCAGAAGAGGCTTTATCTGAAGCTCTTACAGCAGCAAAAATTGTTTTTCTGATGGCCCCGCGTCACCATAGTGCCATGCGCCATGTCGGCCCTATTCGCGCAGAGCTCGGGGTACGCACAATATTCAACCTTCTGGGCCCGCTATCCAACCCAGCCCTTGTACGACGGATTTTGGTTGGCGTGTTTGACGCGCGCTGGCTGCAACCTTTTGCTGAGGCTTTACGCACACTGGGGACAACAGATGCTTTTATTGTGCATGGAGCTGATGGCCTCGACGAGCTGTCAACAACGGGCAGCAACCAGATCACTATGTTAAAAGACGGTCAGATTTCAGAAACCACACTGCACCCGTCAGATCTTAGCCTGCCAACAGCCAGCCTGTCAGATATTAAGGGCGGATCTGCAGAGGAAAATGCAACTGCCCTGCGGGAGCTTCTCTCTGGTAAGGAAGGGCCTTATCGCAACATTGTGCTAATGAATGCTGCAGCTGCTTTTGTTGCCGGCGGACATGAAAAAGAAATGGCAGTTGGGCTTGAACGTGCCAGACAATCAATTGACACAAAGGCTGCTCAATCAGCTTTGAGTCAACTCATTTCCATAACAAATAAATAAATTACAATTAGATGGCAGACGTTCTTAAGAAAATTATTGAAACAAAAAAAACAGAAGTTGCTCAGCTGAAGGCAGATATGTCATTACATGAGTTGCACCATCAAGCAGCAGCTGCACCTGCGCCAGCCGGCTTTGCTGCTGCGCTGAAAGAAGCGTCGGTGTCAGGCTATGGCCTGATTGCTGAGCTTAAAAAAGCCTCTCCCTCAAAGGGTCTTATAAGGGCTGACTTTAATATCCCCTCATTGGCGCGCGCCTATGCAGATGGTGGCGCAAGTTGTCTGTCTGTTTTAACAGACAAGCACTATTTTCAGGGCGACGATGCATTTCTTATGGCAGCACGCACTGTTAGCAGTCTGCCTGTTCTGCGCAAAGATTTCATGATTGACCCGGTTCAGATTGTTCATTCCCGTGCATTGGGCGCGGATTGCATTCTGCTTATCATGGCTGCCTTATCAGATGCACAGGCACAAGAACTCGAAGCAGCAGCGCATGAGCTAGGTATGGATGTTTTGATCGAGGTCCATGACAGTACTGAACTTGACCGAGCCATCCAGCTGACCTCACCTCTGATGGGCATTAATAACCGTAACCTGAAAACAATGGAAATCTCGCTTCAGGTTGGGCTGGACATGCTGCCTCGCCTGCCTAAGGACCGGATTGCTATTGCTGAAAGTGGCTTGTTCACAGCTGATGATCTAGCACTGATGGCCGCCACCGGCGCCCGCTGTTTTCTGATTGGTGAGTCGCTTATGCGCAGCGATGATGTCACGAGCGCTACCGCTGCGTTACTTGCAAATCCCGTTCCCGCTTAACAGCAAAGGCAAAGCCTATGTCAGATTTTACCCACTTTACAGATGATGGCCGTCCTCAGATGGTGAATGTCAGCAAAAAGGATGAAACAAGGCGCGTGGCCGTCGCCGGCGGACGTGTAAACATGTCACAGGATACGTTGAATACTGTGAAGTCAGGCGGGCTGAAAAAAGGAGATGTGCTGTCTGTTGCGCAGCTTGCCGGGATTATAGGAGCAAAACAAACCGCGCATCTGATTCCGCTTTGCCATCCTCTGACCCTTTCGCATGTTGATGTGCAGCTGACCCTGAACGAGCCGGACTGCGCCATTGATATCCGCGCTGAATGCCGTCTGGATGGCAAAACAGGCGTTGAGATGGAAGCCCTGACAGCTGTATCTGTGGCAGCCCTCACGGTGTACGATATGTGCAAGGCTGTTGATAAGGCCATGGTGATAAAAGATATACGCCTGCTGCATAAATCAGGCGGCAAATCCGGGACATTTAATGCCGATTGAACTGAAACCTGTTGCTGAAGCCCTAACAGAGATATGTGCAGCGCTGCAGCCTGTGGATACGCAGAACGTCAGCTTTAAAGAAGCCGCAAACCGCATTCTCGCAGAACATATCGCCGCAGACTATGATCATCCGCCAGCCGCCGTTTCTGCTATGGATGGGTATGCTGTGCATACAGGTGGCACACCTCTGGTTGCAGGAAGTCAGTTTACAGTAGTTGGCGAGGCGGCAGCCGGTCATCTATTTACCAAGTCCATTACCGGCAAACAGACTGTGCGAATTTTTACCGGTGGTCATGTGCCTGAAGGGGCAGATGCTGTGATTCTACAGGAAGATGTAAGTCTTCATGAGAATGTAGTCACTCTGAATGAAGCTGCAAAACCTAGCCAGTTCATCCGCCCGGCCGGGTTGGATTTTCAGGCTGGCCAGATCGTATTGAAAAGCGGCACAGCTTTGGGAGCCCGTCAGATGGCCCTTGCGGCTTTATGTGGCCATGCAGAGACGCTGATTGTCCGGCGCAAACCGCTTGTCGCGATTCTGTCTTCTGGGGATGAGCTGGTTCCCCCTGGCACGCCCCCTGCCCCTGGCCAGCTGGTGAATTCAAACAGCATATTCCTAGCTCACGCTGTTCAGCTTGCAGGCGGTGAGGCTGTGAATCTAGGAATCGTGCCAGATCAGCCCGGTGCCCTTACGCAATGTCTGAATACAGGCCAGAATATACAGAAACAGCCTTTTGATTTGATTCTGACCACAGGTGGTGCGTCTGTTGGCCGCCATGACCATATCGTCTCAGACCTGACCGAAGCTGATCCATCGGCTTTATCGTTTTGGAAAATTGCCATGCGACCGGGCAAACCCCTTATTTTTGGGCAGTGGAACGGGATCCCTCTGTTGGGTTTGCCGGGTAATCCTGTTTCAGCTGGTGTCTGCATGACCGTATTTGGCTTACCCGCCTTGAGAACACTTCTTGGCCAGCAAGCTGACGCAGATATTCGCCCGATCCGCCTGTCTGACCCTATTCCTAAAAATGACCGCCGCCAGGATTATCTGCGCGCTGTTTTTGAAGGCACGGGCGATGCGCTAACGATACGACCTCTCGGTCGTCAAGATTCATCCATGCTGAAGGCCTTTTCTGACGCACAAGGGTTGATAATCCGTCCCCCTCATGCCCCTGCTCTCCAGGCAGGTGACATGGTTTCTGTACTTGTTCTACCTGATGGCCTCTGACATAAACAGGCTATCGCTCAATATGTTCTTGACTTGTTCTGAGCAATAAATTAGAACATAATAGGAACATATGGGGAAAGGGAGCCAAGTCATGCTGACAGGAAAGCAACATCAGCTGTTGAGCTATCTGATTGATTACCAAGCTGAAAAAGACATCACTCCGTCATTTGATGAAATGCGGGCGGCTATTGGTCTGGCCAGTAAATCAGGCATACACAGGCTTGTCTCTGCATTGGAAGAACGCGGCTATATCCGTAAACTACCAAACAGGGCCCGCGCAATTGAAATCCTGCGTAATCCAGGTAGCGGACCGGATACCTATAAAGCCAACACAAATGTAATTACGGCTGACTTTGCCCCGGCAAATTCTGCTATCGTTCAATTACCATTACTAGGACGGATTGCAGCAGGCACCCCGATTGAGGCCCTGTCAGACCCGTCCAGCTATATGGATGTTCCCGCAGCACTAGTTGCTGGTGGTGAACATTTTGCCCTTGAGATTGTGGGTGATTCAATGGTTGAGGCTGGCATACATGATGGTGATATGGTGATTATCCGGCGGTCTGACACAGCAACAAGTGGCGAAATTGTTGTGGCGCTGATCGAAGATAGTGAAGCAACATTGAAAACATTCCGCCATGAAGCCGGACGTGTGGCTCTGGAACCGGCAAATTCGGCTTATGAAACACGCTATTTTTCAACCGATAAAGTCAGGATACAAGGTCGGCTGACCGGACTTATCCGCCAGTATTAGAGTACCAGCTAACTGGACAGAAAGACGTTAGGGGTGGCTTTGCTGTTGTCTGTTTGATACAGGTGATGGGATGGTTCCACCCCTGCCCTCATTTGGCATGTAGAATGCTGAAAATAGACTATAACGGTGGGATTTGTGTGTATCTGGTATGCCTTTTTTGCGATGGTCATGATATAGCACTTTCAACAAAGACCTAACATTCGTTTCGGTGAAACGTTTGCATAACAGTAGAAGGTTGATAAAAGATGAGCGTTGTGACGCGGTTTGCCCCTTCCCCTACCGGCTTCCTTCATATTGGTGGGGCACGGACGGCTTTGTTTAATCATCTGTTTGCCGCACATCACGGTGGACGTTATCTGCTGAGGATTGAAGATACAGACAAAAAACGCTCAACATCAGAGGCGATTGAGGCCATTCATGACGGGTTAAACTGGCTTGGCCTAGGAGGAAACGAAGATGTCATTCTGCAGTCAGAACGAGTGGAGCGTCACCGCGCTGTTGCTGAAGAGATGCTGGCAGCCGGAACCGCTTACAAGTGCTTTCTCAGTGATGAAGAGCTAGCAGATATCCGGGCCGCCGCACGTGAATCAGGCAAGCCTATGCGCTCACCCTGGCGGGATCGAAGCGACCTACCATCAGTGCAGGCTGCATATGTGGTGCGACTGAAAATGCCGGATGTGGGCGTGACCAATATTCAGGATATGGTTCAGGGCCACGTTTCTGTGCAGAACACCAGCCTGGATGACCTTGTTCTGTTACGCAGTGACGGAACACCAACCTATATGCTGGCGGTTGTGGTTGATGATTATGATATGGGCATCACACATGTCATCCGTGGGGATGACCATTTGAACAATGCGTTTAGACAGTACCATATTTATCAGGGAGCGGGCTGGCCAGTCCCGATCTTTGGCCACATCCCGCTGATCCATGGGCCAGATGGCGCAAAACTGTCTAAGCGCCATGGCGCATTGGGAGTGGATGCTTATCGTGACATGGGCTTCCTGCCAGAAGCTGTTGGCAATTATTTGTCCCGTCTGGGCTGGTCACATGGTAATGATGAGCTGTTCAGCCGCGAACAGGCAGTTAGCTGGTTTGATGGCCAGCATATTGGCAAGGCCCCGGCACGTTTTGATATGGATAAGCTAAAGGCTGTCAATCAATATTGGCTGCGCAAGATGCCTGTTAATGAGCTAGCTGAAAAATTGATAGTGATGCGAGGGGGTGTCGCCGCAGCTCAGAGTAAAGAATGGCTCGAACAGCTAATGCCTTTATTCACCGAACGTGCGCAGACGCTTGTCGAGCTTAATGAGATGACCAGCTGGCTGTTCGTTAACGGAGCGCCAGCATTGAATGAGGATGCAGCTGCTCTGCTGACGGATGAGGCCAAACACACCTTACAGAAGGTTGCTCAATTTTTAAGCAGCAGCGCCGCAAACAAAGCAGAATTTGACGCAGCATTCAAAGACTGGATGGTAGCTGAAGGATTGAAAATGCGCGATGTTGGGCTGCCTTTACGTGCCGCTCTGACAGGGACAAAAACTGCTCCATCTATTCTAGATATTGTCAGGGCATTAGGCACAGAAGAAACCCTGAACAGAATTAATCAAATTTGCACTTAAAACGACATTTGGCGTATAATGCGACCAACTGAAGCGCATTTTGGACGAGAGGCATACATGTCTAACTTATTAAGCAACAACACTATCACTCTGACAAATAATCAATCAGGTGACAGTTGCGAACTTCCTGTTATCAACGGATCAGTCGGACCAGACGTTATAGATATCCGCAAATTATACAGCCAGACCGGGCTATTTACCTTTGACCCCGGTTATGGAGCGACAGGCTCTTGTTTGTCCGGCCTGACATACATTGACGGCGATCAGGGTATTTTGCTTCACCGTGGCTATCCAATAGACCAGTTAGCCGAACAGTCAGACTTTCTTGAAGTCGCCTTTCTGCTGTTGAATGGTGAGCTGCCAAATCAGGCCGAACGAGATGAATTTGTTAATGCCATCACACATCACACAATGGTGCATGAACAAATCTCCACATTTTTCCGAGGCTTCCGGCGCGACGCCCATCCTATGGCCATTTTATGTGGAGTGACTGGCGCGCTGTCAGCTTTTTATCATGATTCAACAGATATTAATGATGAAAACCAGCGTATGATTGCCTCGCGGCGTTTGATTGCAAAAATGCCAACTTTGGCAGCAATGGCGTATAAATATTCCATCGGACAGCCATTTAATTATCCGCGAAATAATCTTAGTTATTCAGAAAACTTTCTTCATATGTGTTTTTCTGTTCCTGCAGAGGAATATCAAATTGACTCTGTAGTTGCGGATGCTATGGATAAAATCTTCATCCTTCATGCTGACCATGAACAGAACGCCTCAACTTCGACAGTCCGTTTGGCAGGATCTTCAGGCGCCAATCCCTTTGCATGTATTGCTGCGGGCATTGCCTCATTATGGGGACCAGCTCATGGCGGGGCCAATGAAGCTGTCCTGAACATGCTGAACGAAATTGGCAATAAATCGAATATCTCGTCTTTTGTAGATAAGGCAAAGGACAAGGATGACCCTTTCCGGTTATTTGGATTTGGTCATCGTGTATATAAAAATTATGACCCACGGGCGCAGGTTCTGCGTAAATCCTGTCATGAAGTCCTTGGAAAGATGGGAATAAATGATCCGCTACTTGAACTGGCGATGGAATTAGAAGAACTTGCCTTACGCGATCAGTATTTCATTGATAAAAAGCTGTACCCAAATGTTGATTTCTATTCTGGTATTATTCTGAAAGCGATGAATTTTCCCAAATCCATGTTCACTGTTTTGTTTGCAGTTGCGCGGACTGTTGGCTGGATTTCGCAGTGGAAAGAGATGATTGAGGACGATACTCAGCGGATTGGTCGCCCACGCCAGCTCTATACAGGCCCGGCAGAGCGAAATTTTGTGACCTTAGAAAAGCGTTAGAACATAGATTTCAAGCATGCGGCCAGATTTTCTGAAAACTGGCCTTCACCTGCTTTAAGCTTGTTGTAGAGCTGTTTAGCTTGCGCCTCCATATCGGCATGCCGCTGCTCAAGCTCGTCCATCACTTGTGCAGCCTCATAATAAAGCGTATCTGCATTCAGTTTTGGTGGCAGCAAAAACGGATAATGCTGACTGTTCATAATCAGATCGGGCAATACCGGTGTTGCACGTTTATAAAATAGTTTCGCAAACAGCCGGTTCAGCGGTGTTAAATGATAAATGACAACGCCCGGGACGCCGCTCAGTGCGGCTTCAAGTGTAGCTGTGCCAGATGCAGCAATGACCGCTTTTGATAGGCTCAGAGCTTGTCTTGCAGGGATTTTCTGTACAGATATCATTCGGTCTAACCCAGCTTCACTGACCTGTTCAGAAATCATGCCGAAAAGATGTGGAACAGCAGGCAATATCGCGGAAAGTTGGCTGTATTCATGCTGTAGTTTTTTCAAAACTGTTAACATCAAAGGCAGATGATACTTAACTTCAATACGGCGGCTTCCAGGCATCAACGTAAAATCATAACTACAAGAATCAATAGGGGTTGTTTTCAGCGGTAAATCTGTTTGCGGATGACCTATAAATTTTACCTGCAACTGTGTTTGATCAAATAATTCTGGCTCAAACGGAAACAAGCATAATAGACCATCAAATGTCTGCTCAAAAACTTTTTTGCGCCATTTGCCCCAGGCCCAGATGGTTGGGGCTACCATATGAATGAGCTGAGGTTGCCAGGCTCCACCAGAAAGGCGTTTACGCAAACGTTTGGCAAAACGCACTGAAAAGGCTTTCGAATCAACTGTAAACACAATCTCTGGCCGGGTATCCAGGATCTGATCAATCAGCCTGTCAGCAAGTCGGTACAATCTCGGTAGAGCTGCCAATGCATCACTAATACCAATGATAGACAGCTGGCCCATTTCTTCAGAAGAGCTCAAGCCGGCTTCTTTCATATGTGGCCCGCCCATGCCTGACCAGACAACTGGGCCTTTTACCTTTCCTACAGCATGCATTAGCTGAGCTGCAAGCACATCACCAGATGCTTCTCCAGCCAGAATAAACAACCGGCTAGTCATCTGCTTTCTCAGACAGGCTGGCAAAGGTACAAATAGATATGCCTGCCTTGTCTGCAGCAGCACTGATGACATCCAAAGGGTCCGCCAACATGATCTTCTCCCCCTCAAGACAAACAGCTCTGATGCCAGACTTTTCCAGATATGAAAGAGTTTCCAAACCAAAAACCGGCATATCAAGGGCAATATCCTGACCTGACTTTGCCATCTTTACAAAAACAGTGTCAGGTTGTGATTTGTCTATCAGTTCAGCTGTTCGCGTAATCATCTCATTCGTGCCTTCAGCTCCTTCAATTGCCAGGACACGCCTTTGCTGAACAACGACAGACTGACCGATATCAAGATCCCCTAGGTTGTCCAAGACTGTCCGGGCATTTTTTGCTGCGTCACCCTCACCTGCGGTAAATTGCCTCTGAGTACGGTAAAACAGAGGCAATACTTGCTGAGGCAAATATTCAGCGTTTGAGACAACTGCGATGTCCTGTTCATCAAAATAGGCGGCGACAATCCTCAAGGCAGCATCATCACCTGTCAACATTAACCTGCGCATCAAGGCAAGAGCAGATTTATCAAGACTTATATCGGAAAAAGCTGGCCGCTTAAATTGCCCTACCAAAGCAAGTTTATCACATTCCGCCTGCTTTAAGCTGGCGATAACTGCGCCAACTTTGCCTACAGGCAAACAAACGCTTTCAAACCCTTCAAACAAGCAGTCACATTGCCCTTTTAAAC
>MDTB01220989.1_pt1 | contig 12163 bp, 9 predicted proteins | sample 811161 | NCBI WGS metagenome assembly MDTB01 (sample SAMN05326650, study PRJNA326480) | marine metagenome | isolation source: seawater | place: Mediterranean Sea | collected 2009 | reverse complement strand
ATTTTCTAAATTTGAGAGGTTAATAGCTAATTTACGGACCCTCATATGAAACCTCCGAAGAGCTATATCGTTTGAAACTCATCTAAAAGAATTAGGAAATTAATTCATTTAAAGATGTATTTCTATCATGAATTACTCCCTCAGCAAGAAGAAGTTCGGCCAATAGGACTCCAGAACCTGCTGCTCCTTTGATAGTATTTTCAGAGACTATCTTGAATCTTAATTTTTTATTAGATACAGCGATCTCACCGATTGCAATTGACATTGCAGAACATAGATCTATGCTTGGTTTTTTAGTTTCTGATCCTACCCATCTATGTGAGTTTGCATTTATTTTACCATCAATAAATGTGAATGTATTTGCAGGAATGGAGGGAAGTTTTAATTTTTGAATTTCTGTAGAATATTTGGACCATAAATTTGTTATTTGATGTGTATTAATATCTTCATCAAAAAACATTTCTATTTCTGCTAGGTGGCCATAATCGCGAGATACTCTTGAACAATAAACTTCAAAATTCAATTTTAAATCTTCATGATAATCGTTTAGGCGTAATATCTTATTCAATTCGTGAATAATACTTTCTCTCTCACCTGGTATTGAAGAATCTATGATTTTCCCTTTTCGCCCTGAATCTAATAATTTCCTACCTCCACCAGATAATGATTGTTCTGTAATAATTTTTATTGAAGTACAAATAAGTTCAGAAAGTATTGGTTTTAATACTAATGAAAGTGGGATTACCATACAATTAGGGCAAGAGATTAGTGAACCAGAATCATAATTCTGTGATTGAATTAATTTTAATTCATCTGGGTTTACATCTGGAATAATTAAAGGAATATTATTAGTTAATCTATGTACAGATGCATGACTAATAACATTAAAACCGGAATTAGCAAGAATGGGTTCAACGTTACTTGCTACTGAATCTGGGATCGCTGAGAAAATTATCTGTACCTTTTCAGATTTTAATGAATTGATTAATTCATCTATATCTTCCAATCCTTTAACTATTATTTCGGGCAATTCGGGTCTTTCTTCATCTAAAGACCAGGGTAGATCACTTATTTTTTGGCCAACAGTAGAAGTTGAGCCTATTACAGAAACCGGTACTAACCAATTATGATTGATTAATCTTTGAAGGTAACGCTGCGCTACGAGTCCCCTTGAGCCAAGGATTGCACAATTTACTTTCCCGTATTCTGTCATATCACTCGCATGGACACAAAGTACCTAAGAGCAACTGTTTATTGATTAAAAAAAATGGTATGAGTAGTACTAAATTTAAAGTACCCTCAACTATCAATTAGGAATATGGTAGATACGTTGACTTTCTTATTAGTCATAATATCGGTGATTTTTTCTTCAGCAATTGTATGGTTGTTCATGTCTCAGCATATGGCTAGGGTATTAGAAATAACTCGCTTGGAAAATGAAAAAAAAATTATTGAAAACAATGCTAGGGAAGGTGAGAGAAGAAAGATTCTCGATGAACGAAATATTGCAATGTCTAATTCTTTTAAATTAATAGCACAACAGGCTTTTGAAGATGTTAAAAGTAAAGCAGAAAAGGAAAAAAAAGAGGAATTTAAAAGAGTGACTGATGATTTTTCAATGGTATTAAAAGAATACAAGAAATCAATGGATGCGATTGAATTATCTATGATAAATAGAGAGTCGGCACTTAGGGAGAAAGTAGAAAATGTGTCGAAATTAGGATTGAAATTATCGGATGATACACAAGATTTGACAAGGGCTCTAAAAGGAGATAATAAATCACAAGGTGCATGGGGAGAGGTAGTAGTTGAGAATCTATTACAAAGTATGGGATTTGTATCTGAAAGAGATTATGTGAAACAATATAGCGAAACTGCCATAGATAATACTCGAAAAAGAGCAGATTTTGTTATATATTTACCTGATGATAAACAAGTAGTTATTGATTCAAAAGTATCTTTAAAGGCATATAATGAATTTGTAAATACTGATGACGAGGTGGTATCAAAGGCATCAATGGAAAGGTTATGTTTATCAATCAGAAAACATGCATCTGAACTCTCTAATAAAAATTATCAGCATATGGAATCCATACAAACACTGGATTTTGTACTCATGGTAGTTCCTTTAGAAAGTGCATATATTGCCGCACTACATCATGATCCCAGTTTGTATAATGACATGATAGGCAATAGAAGAGTGAAAATTGTAAGTGGAACAACAATAATGCTCGCATTGATTCTTATTCAAGAATTATGGAAAAGAGAAAATCAGAGTAAGAATCAGATTCAATTAGTAGAAAGAGCAGGTGCACTACATGATCAAGTAGTTCTTTTCTTAGAATCTTTTACAGCAGTTGGATTCGAAATAAAACAAGCATCGGAAAAATTTGAAGAGGCAGAAAAGAGGCTTGTTGAAGGAAAAGGAAATGTACTTAGGCAAACAGAAATGTTGAGTCGTCTAGGTGCTAAAAACAAAAAGGATTTGCGTGAAAAAAGTGGTTTGAGGAAATTGGCAGAACAAGCTGAATTATCTAAGGAAGAGGAATGAATAACTATCCCCTAATCCCATACTATGATTAAGTGGCAGACGGACAAGTATCATCCAGTAGTTTATCTACCAAAAGAATATGAAGTTAGAGATTTCACAAAAGGTAATTATGAACCTTCTAAATTTGAATATGATATTGGAAAATACGATGAACTGAGGCCAGGGATGTATGAAACGGACCTATTCTCAGACGGCAGATATCTCCACATAGGAATCGATATTGGTGCACCTGTAGGAACTCCATGTATGGCCTTTGACGATGGTGAAATTTCTCATTATGGTTATAATTCAGCAGATGGAGATTATGGGTATGTGATAATTACAAAACATTCTATCGGTGGAGTCTCAGTATGGGCCCTTTATGGACATCTAGATTCAAAATCGATAGAAGGTAAAGAAATCGGACAGAAGATTTCTCATGGAGAGGTAATTTGTTGGATGGGAGATAAACATGAAAATGGAGGATGGGATCCCCATCTTCATTTCCAATTATCATTAATTGAGCCATCTACTCATGATATGCCAGGCGTAGTAGATCCTAACGATAGAGAAGAATTTCTAATAAATTACCCTGACCCAAGACTGGTCATGGGACCAATATATTAAATTGAAGAAAGATGTTTTTTCAAAGAAACAATTGGGACCATATCAGATGGATCTTTATTTTCGATTAATGCTAGTATTATAGTAATCCAATCAGTAATATGTGCAGCATAAAGTAAACATTCGAGTAAAGAATGCCCTTCACAATTGATTATCCATGAAGACTCAGTACTTATTTCATCTAACATCCATTTTAACCTATCATTAACTCTTGGGTGTAACCCTTCCCATGAGAAATAAATATCAGAATGAGATTTTTTATCAGCAGAACCCCAAGCAACAATTTCATTATGATTCATTTCAGGTAGATCTACTTGTCTTGCGAATCTTTCAGAATTTTCATTTAATTGATTTGCAAATCTATTTGCAGCAGGACTTAACAAAGTTGGAGAAATTATGCCAATCTGCCTACCTAACATAGATTTAGCCATTGAGAGTGTGAGGCCATTATCTCCTATGACGTCTGCAGCAGAAGATAATCTTCGCAATCTAGTAAGCATATCGACAATGTTCTCATTACTTGGCCTTTGAAAGATTCCCAGTGCCCAGCATATGGACAATTGGGTACCAAATAAATGACCAAAAGCAGATCTAGGCATTTGCCCGCCCGGAATATTCAAACAAAGAGAATTATGGTCTTCTGAGATTATTTCTTGGAGTTTTCCTCCTGAAGTAATACCAATTACTGTACCTCCTTGTTCCAGTACATTAGTGACTGCATCAAGAGTTTCCTCGGTATTTCCAGAGTAAGAAGTAGCAATTACTAACCAATCTGAACCCCACCAAGAGGGGAGGCCGTAATCTTTCCACACGACAAAAGGAATTCCTCCCGAATGGTCTGCAAGTGTTTTTAGAAAATCACCTCCCGCCGCTGAACCTCCCATTCCAAGACATAAGACTCCAGACCAATCTAAATCTTGTTCTATTTCTATCTCTGTGGCAAAAGAAGATTCAAGATTATCAACAAATCTTCTAGTAAAGCCACACATATCTTGTTTGTCAAATTTTTCTATTAAATCAGAAATGTCATAATCGTTGTCCATATTTACATCTCCGAATTGGTCCCTGGTATTGCTAGCCATGTGTCATCTATGAATCCAATTCTTATTTTAGATGATTGATTGTCATCATCGTATGGTAATGCAACTGTGACAATTTTATAATCAACTGGATCCATAATTTCAACAGCAGAACTATCACGATTTAAAATGTCAACTAAATATTGTTGTTTAACTGAGCATATTACAATACTTTTCTCCATATCTCTCCAAGATACACCAGTTCTTTCAAAGAATTTCATTCTACGTAAAACTGGTCCATCTTTCTGCCAGCGGCTGATAAGCCATAACTCACCTTTTAATTTGATAACATCACCAATTGAATAAGCGGGTTTTCTGTAACTCATTGTCAATCTAGTGACTTCGATTCCATCATTAGAGCCTACGACTGTTGATGTTTCTTTTATTGTTCCTCCGAATTTTTGAGTCAATTTTTTACCCCAACTTCTGGCCATCGCTTTCGAGCCTAATTGCATATCCCAACCTCCCGTAACTGGGCCTTCACTAGTTATGAAGAACATTGGATCTGGTTCCATATTTTCCAGCATTTCATCTAAAGTATCTCGGACTTCTTTTATTTCCACGGAATCCAATTTTCTTCCAGCTGAACGTAGTTGAACTATCGATTCAAAATATGAACCTGCTTTTCTGGTACAAGCAGGGCAAACTGCATTACTAGTTTGCATCAAAGATGTATGATTATCTTGAAAAGTGTAACTTTCAATATTTCCTGTTATGTCGACGTTTAACCTAACGGTTCTATCATCTATTTCTTCGATTGAGAATCCAAGTTCAATATCAGTGGAATTATTATGTATCTGTAAATTCTCTCTTATTCTTAAATCGGCTAAATCATCATTATCTATTTCTGACCACCTGCCACGAATCTCATATTTATTGCATTTTGGGCATCTATATTGTTGTATTCTCTCAGGAATTATAGATAAATGATTTCTTTTTCTAAAACAAATTTCACACATTCTATCTGAAGAAAGAGGAGGATTGGCCCCACAAGTAATACAAAATGCTCCCTCTGACATGTTATTGCCTGATAATACCCTAGATAATTGACGTTAGAAGTGTTTTCATGGGAAACGTATTATTCGTCCTCATATTTATTCTTTGAAAAGTTCTTTTCTACGGCACTAATACGTGATTCGACATCTGTAAGTTTTGAAAATAGATTCCATACGTAACCGCCTATTATTCCGATCATGATTACATATGCAAATGCTAATTCAGTTAAACCTGTCAATTTCAATCCTCTCCTCTATCTATTGCACGCTGATATTTTTCTATTTTTGATTCTAACTGATTGACCATGTCATTAAGTATCGAAATTCCTATGAAAAGAAGGCAAAAACAGAAAAAGGAAAATGTAAGAATGAATAACCATTCATCTGGTAAGCCTGTTTCTTCTCCCTCAATAATTATTATCGGTGGATGTCTTCTGTTATACAAAGTCGTTGCTACTGCGGTAATCGGGACTAAAAAGAAACCAAATAGGCCTATTATTGAAAGTGTATCTCGAGTTTGATTTGTATCTGGCTGAGATTTTCTTGACATCACTAGAAATAGTGCGACACTGGTCAATAGGGCAAAGGAATTTAATCTTAAATCACCCCAGTCCCATGGCTTACCCCATGCCACTGAACCCCATATTGGCCCAGAGGTAATGACTCCCAGACCGAATAATAGGCCCATATCTGAACCAGTAGAAAATAATCTCCATCCAAAATCATCATTTTTCAGATACCAAAGTATTGAGCCTACAAACAACATCAAGAATGATAAAAAGGAACACCATGCAAATGAAACATGCCAAAATAATATTCTATATGATTCAGCGGAATTTTGCTGTACAGTCGTAGGATCAATCCCTGGAACCCAAATAAAACCTAATAAAATTGATATTGAAGCACCGAATAAGCCTAACAAAATTAGCGTCAAAGAGACGGTCTTGTAATCAGGCATGACACGTCCACTTAATTATAGGTCATCAATACTATCATTTATGCATCTGGAAGAAACACAGCAACTAACCATACCAAGGAAGAAACTAAACTAGCAAATAAACAGGAAATTAAGGGAGAGCCAATTTGAAGAGAAAAAGACATTCCATCAGTCATTATAACAGACAATGCTTCGGTTAATTCTAAAAAGGGCCAAGCTAAAAATATTAAAAGAAGTGCTCCTGAAGATGCATGGGATCTTTGTAAGTCTGATACTAAAAAATGTAATGCAGAAGAGGCGATAGCTAAATCCATCATAGATAGTGCAGGAAGCCAGAGCCAAAGAATTACATCTTCAGAATAAAGTGTTGTATTATTTCCAGTTAGTACAAACCATGAAAGATATGTAAGAGGTAATGGCAATAGAAGTGATGCCCCGATAACAGAACTAACAGGTCGGAATTTAGTGCCCAAATTAATATACCACCATTTTCCACAGTCTGCTTCATTGAATCTATTGATTAATGCTGGCGATATTATGCAGGTTATGAATGCAGGTAATAATATTAGGGAAGATAATATTTGATTATTGAAAGTATTATGATTAACATTTCCTATCAATGAAAATGAGATTAAAAGAGCTACTAAAGCAGGCGTTAAGCGTCCGAAGGTATCGATCGGGTTCCTAAATTCCATTTTTCCTGCCCAATTGATTAAAGATACGATAGAAATAGGTTTTGTAAATATTTTAAGCTCTGGGATTTTGATTATTTCTCCCGAAGAATTGCCTTCTGATTCTATGATTGGTTTATTTTCCTCTATTCTAATAATCCTATCTGCACAATCGATCAAATCACTATCATGTGAAGTAAATATTACTCCATGCCCTCTATTTGAAATTGTCCTTATCCAATTAATTAATATTTCAGAGGCAACATCATCCAATCCTTCACTTGGCTCATCTAACAAAATTACAATTGGATTTGCACTAAAGATAGCAGGAGAAAGTCCTGAAAGTACTGAAAGACGTCGCTTTAGCCCTCCTGAAAGAAGAGATATACGACTAGACTTACGGTGATATAATCCCCATTCAGACAAAAGAGAATCAAGTAAATATGTTTTTTCTTCTTCGTCGTCTTGAATATTCAAAACGCTCAATAGTCTTTCTCCTACGGTTTCTTCTCCACAAAAACCATCATTTTGTAATGTCATACCTATAGGAGGTATATTAGCAATACGGCCATCTTTATTTCTTATTATAATCCTCTCATTGAAATTGGAGATATAAGATAGTTTTCCATTTTTAAATGGAATAATTCCTGTACAGGACTCAATGAATGTAGTTTTACCAGAACCGTTAGGGCCAACTAGAGCTACAATTTCCCCTTCTTTCAATTTGAAATTTATATTTTTCAAAACACTTCTATTGCCCCTGATAACCGTAAGGTCATCTAACTCTATTAGGTGCCCTTCGTCCATACCACTGCGGAAGGGCGATACCGTTTGAGTAATTCTATTGATGAAAAATTCTATCCATAGATGTCTTTTGGGTGTGAATGAGGCGTTCCTGTTGGATGAAGATTGGAAGTGGAGCCTGTTAGAAATATCTGACTTTTTTTGGATAGTTATCATCTTTACAGTGGCATTATTGCCATTCTTTTATGCTTATAAGGATAAAACAAGTGTGGCATTGGGAATGGTTTTATCTTTACTATTAGTTCATTTCATTCAATATTTTCTGAGTTTTTCTCAGAATAATATCTTTTCCTTTGAGCCGATAGAAATTTTTGGCCTAATTCCAATATTTATGGATGAAAGTTTACATTTTCATAGATTCATTACTGCTGCTTGGTTGCATGCAGATTGGGTGCATGCATTGAGTAATATACTCGTTATAGCATTGGTAGGTGTACCACTAGAACAAAGATTAGGAGCAAAAAAATGGTTAATCGTTTATTCACTTGGATTCATAGGTGGAAATCTTGCTTGGATATTTACACATCCCGATTCATTGAATCCTGCAATAGGTGCTAGTGGAGCAGCATTTGGTCTTTTGGGGGCTTATATGGCATGTTGGCCAGAAGATAGGATAGAGTTTCCTTTACTTTTCCTTATTCGTGCTTGGCCTGTTTGGTTGATAGCATTTCTCAGAGTGGGAATAGAGATATTACAAATTTATTCCCTACAATCCGGCACATCCGGAGAAACAAATGTGGCCCATATGGCCCACCTCGGAGGATTCTTTCTTTCATATATTTCAGCAAAAATTATTGTTAAAAACCACCATATCTCTGCATATGGAGATTCTTCGATGGTTGATCAAAGAGAAATGTCAAAACAAATTAATGATGATCTATCAATGCAAATAGATAATAATCCCTGGACTAAAAATGGATTAAAATTGGAAGATAACATATCTAGAATACTACAAAAACTTCGTGAAGAAGGAGATGAGAGAGAAACCAGAAGAGCATGGTTAGAAGAATTAGCTGAACAAACTATATGTCCTATTTGTAATGGAGAAATAGTTGCTGTAGACAGGAATGATATATATATTTTGAAATGTGTTAAATCAGATAAACATCTTAATTGGCCTTAATGATAAATTTTGTGCCCTTATACTGGTTGGAATTATACGATAAAACACTGTCGCTGCCTTAGAGTGACATGCGGATAGACATCAAACCGGTCTTGATATCATTACTAATGATAGTGTTTGATTTATCTGTAGGAGTTGGTGCTCAAGTTCAAAATTATGAAATAGAAAATATTTCTAATGAAGGAATAAATAATAAAGATATAATAAATCTTGATATTCCACCGCTAATTTGTGGAAATGATATATGCGACAAAAAAGATAGATCTCCAGATCATACTCCGATAGATGCAGGAATTCCTGTCCAAGAATACGGATGGTGGTATGATTATTGGCATGATCACGATCAAAATGGAATGGACGATGATCTTCAGATGATAATAGATGGTCAAAAAGATTCTCAATCAACAACCTCGATAATTGGACAAGATGGTAAAGGCACTGTAGCCATAATTATTCATTATGCTTGGCATCCTGGACAAACTGATATTGAAAAAGTTAAATCAGTTTTGATTAAACACGGATGGGAAGAAGAATCATCATGGTTTATGCCGATGGATATATTGGATAATATAGTATTAGACCATGTGCCAATTAGTTCTTTATTAGAATTATGGAGTTTAGACGGAGTGGTTCTTATTGAGCAACAAAATGTTTTGGTTCCTTATTTAGATAAGGCCGCCAAAGGATCAAAGGTTAGAGCATCAAGTTTGTATGCAGAAACAATGAGGGAATTGAATTATGATGGCTCTGGAATCGTAATTGCTATTTTGGATACTGGAGTAGATAATGAGCACTTTTCCTTAGATGATTTTTCCGATGATAATAACGACAATACCAATGATCCAAATGATTTAGAAGACCCAAAATGGGTTGCAGGTTGTGATGCGACCTCTTTTTCAGGAAGTTCTTGCTCAACAAACGGGGATGATGATCCAGATGACGGAGATGGTCATGGCACTCATGTTGCAGGAATTGCTCTTGGGACTGGAGATAGCGATAGAGAAAATCAAGGATATGCGCCTGGTGCATATCTTGTTGATGTTAAAGTGATGACTGATGCTGGTGGATCAAATTCTCAATCTATTTTACAGGGAATTCAATGGGCCACACAGAATGTAGACACGGATTGGGGAAATAATGATTCTAGTGAAGGAATAGATATAATGTCTATGTCTTTTGGAAGTGCATCATCTCCAACTGGTAGTGATGATGCGGGAGACAATGGTACAAGTGCTGAAGCGCAAGCGGTAAATCAAGCATCTGATGCAGGAATTGTTTGCATAGCTGCAATAGGAAACGATGGGCAAAGACGAGTTACTTCAGTAGGTGCAGCAGATAAGGCCATAACTGTAGGTGCTATTGACGATAAAAATAGTATTGACAGGAATGATGATAGTTTAGCTTCTTATTCAAATTCTGGTCCAAGGGAAAATGATAATGATGGAGATTATGAAGATGAATTGAAGCCTTGGGTGGTGGCTCCTGGATCAGGAATAATATCTGCAGAACATGCTCAATCAACATCAATAGTACCTGGATCAGAAAATAATAGGGCCAAGGATAGCTATACCTCCAAAGATGGCACAAGTATGTCTACTCCTGCTGTTGCAGGTCTTGTGGCCATAATGCTTCAGATAGGAATTAAAGAGGGAATAATGGATTATAAAGATCCAGATAATACAGAAAAAATAAAAGAATATCTTATGAAATACTCCGAAAGTAGAGGATCACAATCTGAAGAATTAGATGGTTATTCATGGAACACACAGTATGGCTTTGGAATAATAGATGGTAGTTCCACCATGAGAGGTATGTTTGATGACGGAGACGGAGGGGGGCCCCCAGTTGGAAATGAAACAGGCCCAGGAGCGGGGTCTGGTAATTGGGTCGAGATAGAAAATCCAGTTGATGGAGAATGTGAATATGATCCAGATAATTCAGATATTTTGGTATGCATGTCATGGTTGATGGAAGGAGAAATATATAGGATACGAGGTAACGTAGATCAAGGAGATGATAATGGAACTGTAGAAGATGTTTTAGTACAGGTTAGTTACAAATATAAACCTAAAGACAATCAACCAGCGAGAGAAGAAATATTACTTGGATGGCATACTCCAGAAACCATCCTTACGGATAATAGCATATCTAATTGGAGTAGTACAATAACAATTCCAGAATTTACTGAAGATGAGATTGACGCGTCTCAAATGATAGTAAGAGTTGCTGCTAAAAATGAATTTTCACAGTGGAGTAATATAACTAAATCGACGTATGGAATTGGGTTAATAGATTTCATATTAGAAAGTCCAAGTGGACAAAATGAATTAGTTGGTAATATAAAAATTCAGGGCACATACAAATCTGTAGATGGTTGCATAATACAATGGCGCATAGGGACAGATGATTGGAGCGATGGTTTGACCATTGGCGGAAATGGATATACCTACACGACTCAGGATTCAGACGGTAGGAATGTAATGAGAACAGGTTTGATTAAAGACTCGGGAGAGTGGGAATTCAATTGGGACAGCAATACTATTGCAGATGGTACTCATAGAATATCAGTAAGGATGATTAGTGGGAATGGCGTCATATCAGAAGAAGTTAGAAAGCAAATAATAGTTGATAACATACCTCCTAGTCCAGATTTAATCTTTAGAAGTTCTGCGTTATCATTTGAAGAATTTGGAGTTCCGATAACTGAAGTCTATGTCAATACTTTCTTAGAAATAAGAGGATCGATAAGGAATGTTGGGGATCTATCAGCTAATGAAGTAGGAATAATTTTAGAAGAAGATGGAGCAAGAAGGGATGAATATATAATACCTAAAATAGAAAGTGGAGAGATATTAGAGGTAACACTATATTGGAACCCTTCAACATCTGGAGATAAGCAAATTGAGATAATAATTGATCCGATAAATACAATCGATGAAAGTGATGAGACCAATAATATATTATCTGAAAGTTTCCCGGTCATTGCACGACCGGATGGTGTAGATTTAGCGATAAGAGAAGGTGCAATTAAAACAACACCAGAAATACCTCGCCCTAACGAGCAGTTCGTAGTAGAAGTTAGAGTAGATAACTTAGGCTCCAATGATGCTTATGACGTAGATGCAAGTTTGGAAATAAAAACCGATAAAGGCTGGCAGCAAGCATCTAGTACTGAAATAGTTAGGATATATGGTCAAGGATCAACACAAGTTTCATTTTTGTATATTCCAAATATATCAGGGCCCCTAGAAATAAGGGTTGATGTCAGTGGCGGATTTGCTGATTTAGATTGGAGTAATAATATTTTTGAAACTACATTATTAATCGATAAATCTACACTTACGGGCCCTAGGAATTTAAATTTTAAAGTAGGAGAAATACCATTAGAAGTTATTGATAT
>MDTB01172642.1_pt1 | contig 12164 bp, 11 predicted proteins | sample 811161 | NCBI WGS metagenome assembly MDTB01 (sample SAMN05326650, study PRJNA326480) | marine metagenome | isolation source: seawater | place: Mediterranean Sea | collected 2009 | reverse complement strand
ATCTTAATCTTAATCTTATTTTCAATTGCTAGCATAATTCTTACGTGAGCTAAACTATCCCATTTATCAAAATCATTAGCACAAGAATTTATGTTCAGATCTTTTATTTTAATATTTGTTGATGCCGATATTAAAGAAATTAGATCTTCTAAATTCATATTAGCCATCTAATATCCTTGTTTGAATTTCCTTAATAATATTTGGGTTTATCATAGTAGAGGTATCTCCATAATTATTATTTTCTGGCGAATTTATCAACTCTCTTAACAATCTTCTTAAAATTTTACCACTTCTTGTTTTGGGTAATTGGCTTAAATAATAAATCTTTTTAGGTAATGCATAACTACCAAAGTTTGAAAATATTTTATCCTCAATTTTTTTATCTAAATTTTGTTTTTTTGATACAATAAATAGAACTATTACAGCACCCTCTAGTTTGTCATCCACTAAAACTGCTGAGCACTCGTGTACTTCTTTAATTTGAAGTACAGTTGACTCTATTTCTTCTGATCCTATTCTATGTCCTCTTATATTTATTACATCATCAATTCTTCCGTGGATATATATATTTGCTTTTTTGATTGAGGCTAAATCAAACATTCTAAAATAACCTTCTTTTGACCAATATTTTTTCCATTCTTTTTTTCCATTTATTATATCTTTCATACATCCAGGCCAACTGCTTTTTATCTGAATTTCTTTATTCTTATTTTTTGTTAAAGAAGATAATCTTATAAATTTACTCACAGGTGAACCAACACATCCATGCGGAACATCAGTTGTCTTATCTGTAAATTTAGGTGACGCAATAATACCACATGTCTCTGTTTGAAAGTATGTGTTTATAATTGCTTTTTTTTTTAAATTAAAAGATTTTGCAAACCATACTCCTATAGAATTGGCTAGGGGCTCTCCCATAGATCCTAAAGTGATCAAGTATTTACTTTTGATGTTTATATTATTATTTATAGCTTTAATTAACCTAATTAAAGTGACCGGTAGGTATAAAACAGAGATTTTACACTTCAAAATATTTTTTAAAAAACTAATATCTAATAAAAGCATAGGTCTTTCCAAGAGTACTGAAGTTGCTCCCAAAGATAGGGGTCCAAAAAGTGCATAAGTATGTCCATTAATCCATCCAGCATCCGAAGCAGTCAAAACAACTGACTCGGAATTCATTCCAAATTGTTTTATACATGTGTACTTTGAATAAATAAGATAGCCACCTGAAGAATGAACTACACCTTTGGGTGCTCCTGTCGAACCTGATGTAAATAAAGTAAAAAGACTTTTTGTACTTTTAAAGTATTGAATGTAATAATTTTTTTTTCTTTTTTTAAAAATTTTTATTTCATCAAAAAAAATAAATTTTGTTTTATTTAGTTTAGTTTTAGAAAATTTTTTAAAAAAAAAATTTTTTTTCCACCTTGAGATAAAAATATCTGGTTTAAATAAATTTATTCTTTTATTAATTGCATCTAATTCAAGATCTTCAAATATAACTGAAAAATGAATTCCTAATTTTGCACAGCTAAGCATCGATATGGCTGAGTAAATTGATGCAGATGAATGTATCATGATCTTTTTATTAAAAATTTTTTCTTTTTTAAAGTATTGTAAAATAAAAGAACAAAAATTATTAACTAAAATATCAATTTCCTTGTATGTGTATTCTTTTATCTCTTTTTTATAATTAACTGTTATCAAAGCAACCTTATTTGAAAGACCATTTTTAATATTATTAAGAATACAGTTGTCGTATATATTTATTTTACCATCTGAAAACCATTCTGGATAATGGCCCCTTTTTTCAATAAAAGCTTTTTTAGGTTTTTTATTCCAATTAACTATTTTAGCTTGTTCAAGCCAAAAAGTTTTTAGTCCATGATCCATTTTCTAGTTTTTTTCTTATAAATTTTCAGACTTTTTTATTTTTTTTTTTCAAAACTCTTATGCTTGCGTTCCATGATAGTTGGCCCACGGGACCAAACCCTTTATGCATTTTATAGGTAATATTTGCAATTTTATCTGATACTAATTTGATATTTTTATTTTGATTATTTAGTTTTAGTTGTATTGAAGCACATTTTTCAAAATGAAAAGTTAAATGAAATAACTCTTCGATCGTTTTAGCAAAAATTATTACACCATGATTTCTTAATATTATAACTCTTGTATTGCGTTTAAGTTTATTTGCAATTTTTTTTCCTTCTCTTTGATTGATGGCCATTCCATTATAATCAAGATATTCTACTGCATTAAAAAACCTCATGCTTGATTGATTGAGTTTCGTTAAAAATCCATTTTTTAAACTTGAAATAGCTACTGCATTTTCAGAATGAGTATGAAGTATCGCTACTGGTCTAAACTTTGATAAATGAAGGTTTCTGTGAATATAATAGCCTGCTAAATTAATCTTACTAAAAATATTTTTATTTTTTTCAAATAAACTCACTTTAACTAAATTTTTGCTTGTAATCTCTTCAAATAAATGTGCATGCTGATTAGTAAAAAAATTCTTTTTATCATCACTCAAGATGGACGCATGATTTGCTGTCAGATCGCCTATGTTATGATATGATAAAATTTTATAAAAATCTGCAAGTTTCTTTTTTATTAATATATCCGACATGATTTAATTTTTTCTTTTACTTTCTCTTTTAAGATATTTTATATTTTTTAATTCAATCAATTCAACATCTTTATCTTTTAAACTTAAGTTCTTTAATTTATTAAAATAGAAAATACTTCCCAAACCAAACAGACAATTGTATGAGGCTGTAGAATTTCTATTTTTCCTCATAGTCTTACTGACTATATCAAATCTTTTCTTGTTATTACTAATAAAATTAGAATTACTTTTTAACGCATAAACAACTATATTTTTAATACCATGTAGCACCTTTTCAACTAATTCGTTTACGAAACTTTTAGGTCTTTCTAAATAATCTAAGTTGAAATACATCATATAATCAATGTCTTTTTTTGAAAATTTTTTATATACATGCATCAAAAGATTTCTAATGCTAAGAGACTTCATGTGCTCACTTCTTTTAATAAAAATAAATTTTTTACTTTTCTTATAAAAGTATTTTATAAAATATTTTTTATCTACAACAATAATAATTTTATCTATTGAAGCATTTTCATCAAGTTTTGAAATTAGCAATCTATTTGTTTTTAAATATTTTTTTGACAAATTATTGTATCTTTTTCCAATAATGCATGCATACATTTTTTGATTATTAATAAGAAATTCATCAGGATATAAATTTTCATTTTCTATATTTTTCATAATTTTTATTACACCTTCTAGTCTTTTTTTATTATTACTTTGGTGCAAACCATGATGATGAAATACTGCAGCTTTTGGTTCATAAATAATGTAAAAATCCTCATTTAAGTCTAATATTTGTTTTGCCCATAGTCTGTCCTCAATATTTGTAGCTTTATCACTAAATGGGTATTTTTTGAGCAAACTTGATCTGACAGCAGAATTTGCATTATGAAAAAAATAATCTTTTTTTTGTATTCTTTTATCATTACCAAAAACAATTTTTAAATCACGATAGTTTTGTGAATCAGAATTAAACATTGGTAATTGTTTTCCATAAACAGCAGCAACTTTTTTGTTTTTAAAAGGTTTTAATAAATTTATTAACCAATTCTTATCTGTAGGAATGCAGTGGGCAGAAAGACAAACTACAAACTTTGATTTGATCTTTTTAAGTGGAATATTAATTGCCTTTCCAGGTAAAAATTTTTTAATTTTGAAAATTTTAACGTTATATCTTTTTGCAATCTCTAAAGTTCTATCTGAACTGTAATTATCAACTATAGCAACTGAGAATTTTTTATATCTCTGACTAAATATTTTTTCTAGAGTGGCTTTTAACCATCTATCCTCATTCTTTGTTCTGATAATAATTAATGTTTCAATCATTTAATCAAAATTAAAAGTTAATTTTGAGAATTTAATTCTCTCTAGTTTGTTTATATCAATTATACTTTCAAAAGATTTAACGTTTTCATTAATCAAGCATTTTGAATTGGATATAGATATATTCTGAAAAACTTTTCTCATAAAATTAGACTTTGTTAATGGAAGTTCCACAAGCCTTACATGCTTATTAAAAACTTGCGCAATATATAGACTATAAACAAAATTTATTGCACCACCCCAACAATGGATGATAATTTTATTCTTATAATGCTTATCATCAAAAAATTTGCAAAGATGTGCAAAATCAAATGTGCTAAGATGTGATAAATCAGGATTAATGAAATTAAATTTATAATGCTCAATTAAATTAACAAAGTCTGACAATGAATTATAATTTTCCCCATACGAGAATTTAAGATTATATTTTTTTAGTTTTTTAAAATTGTATAAATTATTTGTATTTAAGGCCTCCTCAATCCAAGCTGGTTTTATATTTTTTACATATCTTAGAAATAATCTTAATCTATTTATATCTTCATTTTTTTTATAAGTATTTGCTATTAAATCTAATGCAAATTTATTGGTTTCATTTTTTAAAATATTGATTTTATTATGAATATTTTTGTCAAGACCAATTCTAGCTTTAAAAGTTGATATATTTAGTTTTTTTGCATTTTCAATATCTTTCTTAAGATCTTTAGCATTACTATTGATCGAGCCAGCACTACCGTAGACCTCAACATTTCCTATTATCTTATTTTTTTTCTTAAAATAATTTTTAATTACATTGGCATGATTAATATTATTTACTTGAGCAAGAATATCAAAAATTGCAATTTCTATACCAGATATAATACTTTTTAAAATTCCATTATCAAAAAAAAACTTGTTTCTTTTTAGATTGTTTAATTGGTCCAAGCAGGAATTAAGATTTTTACCTATAATAAACTGAGATATGTAAGAAAGATTAATTTTAAACAATTTAGGAGAGTAAACCCCAACTAAAGTTTCGCCATAGCCAATAATTTTTTTGTTTGTTCCAATCTTTATTATACCTAAAAATTTTTCTTTACTATAACCATAATATTTTCCTTCTCCAAATTTACTTTTTTGTGTAAATGAAACTATTTGATTAATCTTTAAATTTTGTTCCATCTTCCAGAGTAGATTTCTCTTACTTCAATTTCAGCTTTGATAAATTTTTTTGATTTTTTTTCCATAGAAGTAAATCTATCAACTTTATTTCTCAGTTCTCTTAAATCTTTTGGCAAAATAGCAAATTTATTATCTCTGCCTGGTAATTTATTATTTATTGTGAAGTGTTTTTCAATTAAATCAACACCATAGGGTAAAGAAAAAAGGCTACTTAAGATATCAGGAGTATGATCACTCAAACCAATCGATGGGGAAATTTCCTTAAGTTGTTCAATTCTCTTTAAGTTTACATTTTCATCATTACAAGGATATGAGGAAATGCAATGCATAATATGTGTTTTTTTTTTCTTTAGATAATCAAAACTTTTTTTAATTTCAGTTATTTTTGCAGCTCCTGTAGATAAATAAATAGTTTTGAATTTTTTTGCACAAAATTTCAATAACGACTTGTTTCTATTTTCTGGAGAAGGAATTTTTATTTCCTTAAGCCTTAAATGGCTTATTAATTCATAATCTTTTTCATTAAACAGACTTGTTAAAAACTTTATCTTATTTTTTTTACAGATTTTGAACAAAATATCATAATCACTTTTTTTTAATTCAGCTTTTTCATATATTTGACGTCTTCCATCTTTATCCCAAGGCCCAGGTTTCAAATTTTTTACTTGCCATGTTTGAAATTTTGCATAATCAGCTCCTGCTTTACTTGCTTCAATAATCATTTTTTCAGCCAACTTAATATTGCCCATATGGTTCCAACCAATTTCTGCAATTAATTTAATCTTTTTCATAAATTAAATATTTTTAATTAAATGTTTTAATCTACCTTTTTTAAAGAATTTATTTAAATTTTCCTCAAATAAATTTACTTGGTCTACTTTATACCTTGTGTTTATAGCTGCAATATGAGGTGTAATTATAACATCATTATATTTAAGTAAATAAAAGTCTTTTTTGATTGGTTCGTTTTGAACAACATCTAAACCTGCACCAGAAATATATTTTCTTTTTATTGCAAATTCCAAATCTTTTTCTTTAACAGTTTCTCCTCTTCCAAGGTTGATAAAATAACATTTTTTATTCATATTTTTAAAAATTTTTAGGTTAAAAATATCTTTTGTTTTTGCTGTGCTCGGAAGTAAGTTTATAATAAAGTCCTTATCTTTGACTGCTTTATCTAAGTTCTTAACGCTATAAGTGTTTCTAGATTTTTTTTTGATTGTCCTTTTAATGATAAATATTTCCATATCCATTGACCTGCATACTTTAGCAATTTTTTTTGCGATATTTCCATATCCAACAAAAAGTATTTTTTTTTTGAAAACATCATTCATTTTATAATAAATCTTGTCGTATAAATTTCTTCCATAGTCTTTTTTATTTTTAAAAATTAATGAGTAATGAATTCCTCTTGATAAACAAAATATAAATCCAAGAGCAGTAGCTGCAACAGAATTATCAAAAATTTTTTTTGTATTTGTTATCTGTATTCGGTTTTTTTTTGCATAATCAACTACTTCATGATTGATGCCTGTAGAACCATAATGTATCCACTTTAAGTTTCTCATTTTGTTTAAAATTTTTATATTTATTCTATTGCCCCAATAAATATCTATATTTGGATAAGCAGGATCATTTTTTAATTTTGGATTTAAAGAAATTATTTTTATTCCTTTATACTTTTTAAACTTCTTTAGATTTCTTATAGACAATTTTTGAAAATCTATTGTGCTGGTAAACAAATCGCATCCAATAAGCATATATATTTGATTGTGTCTTTACTTTTATTATATTAACAATTATATAACTTTTATTAAATTAACAATTATATACAAGTATTTTTAATATACCTCTACATGAATATCCTGTGCATAATTCCTGCTAGATCTGGTAGCAAAGGTATTAAAGACAAAAATATCAAAAAAATTAAAAACTTAACACTAATTGAACATGCTTATATTTTTGCAAAAAAATTAAAAAAATTTGACAAAATTATCGTTAGCACAGACTCTAAAAAATATTTAGGTTATCTAAGAAAATATAAATATAAATTTCAAAAATTTTTAAGACCAAAAAATCTTGCTCAAAAAAATATAACAGACTTAGAAGTGATTTCTTATGAACTAAAAAGATACGAAAAATATTTTAAAAAAAAATTTAACTATGTTGTTTGTCTACAACCGACTTCACCGATAAGAAAAATTCAAGATTTTAAAAAGTGTTTTAAAATTTTAAAACAAAAAAAACCTGATGCTCTATGGACTGTTTCAAAAATAGATTCAAAATTTAACCCTATAAAGCAATTAATTTTTAAAAATGATAAGCTTAAATATTTTAGTAAAGATGGTCCAAAATTTAAATCAAGGCAACTTTTAAAAAATACTTATATTCGAAATGGAGTTGCTTATTTTTATTCTAGAAAAACTATTTTGAATTATAAAAAAGTTTTACCAAATAATAGTCTTTATTATGAGATAAAAAATAAATATGTTAATATTGATAATACTGTGGATTTAAACCTAGCTAGGAAACTTTATAAGTAAAAATCTTATGTTAAAAAAAATAATTAGTTTTTATAAAAATTATGATATCAGAGAGAAATTAATTATAATAAGTAAAAAAACCGGCATTAGTTTTTACCCAAAACAATTTAAATTTAAATTTATTCATGAATTGCATGCTTACATTATCTTTAATTTAGTATTTTTTAAAAAAATTTTTGAAAAAAAAAAAAATATATACAATTTTATAAAGTTAAATAGTCAATACAAAACTTCTAATGTTAATTTTCTCATATCCCCACAATCAAGTGGAAGTAATTTTTTAAGGCAATCTATCAACGTTTATTTTGAATTATCTTATAAATTAGGAAACGGTATTCCATTTTATGATAATTTAAATAATATATGGATCAGTAGTGGGCCCGCTATTGTGTATGGCGATATGTATAGATCTATAAACTTTCACAGAAATATAGCTTTAGAAAAATTAGATGCTAATTTAAAAAAAGATTTTTTTTCTAAAAGAGTGATATTTACAAGACATCCAACTACACATTGTGACTTATTCGACTTACAGAATGATAATATCAATCCCATAATTCTAATTAGAGAACCAAGGTCTTGGATTCTTTCAAGATATATTTATGTAATGAATAACAGCTATTATTCAAAAATTGATACTAATAAGGATAACGTTAATACTAAAATTATTGAAAATGAATTTTCAAGACTAAATTTTTTTTTAAAATATTGGCTAAAATACTTTGAAAAAAAAAAAAAATTTATGATTTTTGATTATGATGACTTCCTCAAAAATCCCAATTTAACAATGTTTAAAGTTTTAGAATTTTTTAAATATGAAAATATAAATAAAGAGATAATTGAAAAATCTATAGAACGTAATTCAAAAGAATTTATACAAAAATTTTATGGTCACCTTAATATGTCAAGATTTGGTAATCCTGATGAAAAAACCATAATAAAAAAAAGAATCGAAAAATATGTCAATGAATACTTAGTAAAAAATGATGTGGGGAAAAACTTTAAAAAATTAATAAGTCTAAGAGAAATAAATTAATTATTTTGTAAATTTATAATTTGATCACATTTATTTAAAATTTTCGAATTATGTGAAATCATTATGATAGTTATATTTGGTATTGAAAATAATCTATTAATTATTTTCTCTTCATTCTCTTCATCTAATGAACTTGTTGGTTCATCTAATATCAAAATTGAGGGATTTAAATACATCGCACGTGCAATGCCTATTCTTTGTAATTGCCCTCCTGAAATTCTTGATCCCTCATGGCCAATCCATGTATTTATTTTATTAGGCATGTCATCAATGAATTTGTTGATCTCAGATATCTGAATCGCATTTTTTAAATTTAAATCATTAATCTCTTTTATATTAACACCATAACAAATGTTATTTTTAATAGAGTCATCCAATAAATGTATCGTTTGTGGAACATAACCAATTTTTTTTTGCCAAAACTTTAGGTTTTGAAAAATATTTTGATCATCACATTTAATTAGACCAGACTCTGGTTCAACTAATCCCAGTAATAGTGATAATAATGTAGATTTTCCAGACCCAGATGGTCCTGTAATCCCAATTTTCTGATTTTTTTTTATTTGAAAATTTATATTTTTTAAAATTTTTTTTATTTGATTTTTCATAGGAAAAATTTACGTTTTTAAATTCTATTATTTGATTAAACTCAAATTCGTTTTTATCTTGATCGTCTATTTTTTTTATTTTAGTTTTGTGGTCATTATCAATATTTTGAAAAATTTTATAGAGATTATCTAGTGTCACCTGATGAAATTTATAAGAATTTATTGCAACTAAAATACTTCCAATACTTGGGATAAATCTTAGTAAAGCTATAACTAATAATGTTAATATGGGCAAAATAGTCTCAAAATTTAAACTTGTTTTAAATAAAAAATAAACAACTATTGAAATGGCAATTACAGAGAATAATTCTAAAATAATTCTTGGTAACCTTGATATGAAAGTAATCATAGTGTCCTGATTTACTGCTCTATAATGATTTTGATTAAAAGTTTTTAATGATAATTCTTCTCCTCTTATAATCTTAATAAATTTCATTAAAGAAAAACTCTCTTGAAGATTTTTTAATCTTAAATTTCTAAATTTTTTTGCTATTTCTCCTCTAGATTTAAGATTTTTTTTGAAGAAAGTCAGAAAAAATATTATTGGCAACAAAAAAATACTAATAGTTATTAACAAAATTTTGATATTAGTAAAAATCAACATAGACATAATTATTAAAATAATAAAAATTTCTTTTAAAATGCCAAATACGCTAAAAATAACTGCAGACGATCTTTTCACATCGTCTATATCTTGAATAAGTTTTGAGGGATTATTTTTAGTGAAGAAAATCATTCTCTGATTTAAGTAATAAGAATACAATTTGTGAGCGTGTTCTAAATTTATCTTTTTTAAGATATTCAATTCATAATAATTAAAAAAAAAACTATACAATGCTTTTAGAGAAAATATTCCCACAATAATAATTAAACCATAAAACGATCTTTGCTCTATAGACATGTTTCTTAAAAAATATTTTAAAGACTCACTATTAAAGAATTCAATTATAGTAGTTGGATCGATAATTGCTAAAATATATACTGGTAATGAGCCTATAGATATGGTCTCTAAAAATATTAATGGAAGTGATATACAAAATAAAAGTCCTATCTTATATCTTTGGCTTTTATTTAGTACTTTGTATATTTTATAAATCATTAAAATTAATCAAAAGCTTTATGCCTTATCCCTGTTTAATAAAAATTTCCTCAAAATGTTGAAAGATTTTGTCTTTTGAAAGATCTATTTTACTGTCTAATTTTTTAATTATATTTTTTAAAAATTCATCAACAGATAAAAATTGCTGTTTCATTCTATTTAATTTGATATCTGCTTTTAAATAATTAGAAACTAAAATTTTATCACAACTAATATGAGAATTTTTAAAAACGAGTAAATAAAATAGTTTTTTTGCTTGAATTATCTGTTTTTTACTTAATTTTGAGGAAAGTTTATAATTTAGAGCTTTTAAATTATATTCAGCAATATTTTTAGGATCATGAGTAATATCAAAATTTGAGTAGAAACTATCACCTGCTAAAAGTGGTTTTTTTCCAAAACATGAAGCCTCTAGTCCGATAGTACCTCTTCCTGTTATAATCAAATCTGAAAATTTTATTAATGAGTAAGTGCTGATGTGTTTTGGACTTACGACCAGGTTTTTTGGTTTTTTTGGTAGTAAATCATAAATCAAATTTTCCTCATTATATTTATAACTTTGAGGGTGTATTTTTACTATCCACAACGAATCTTTATCTTTTTTAGCGAGTTTAATAGTGTTTTGAAATTGTGCATAATAATCATCAAATATAAGCCTACCAGCTCTATGATTAGCATCTGAAAAACAATGTGGTGCAAAAAAAACAACTCTTTTAAATTTTTTTTTTTTTAATTTAAAAATTTTAATAAATTCATTTTTATCAATTGATTTTTTTTTATAATATGCATCTTTAGCTGTATGATATTTAATTTTTCCTTGATATCTCTCTTTTAACATTATATCAAATTTTTTCTTCCAATTTTTAGAAAAAATTTTCTTATCATTTAAAAACTCATGATCGAACATAAATTCTATTCGTTGAGCTTGAATAGGCTTTGTATAAATTCTCAATCTATTGCTTAATATATTTAGAACTTTTATTTTTTTTCTTAAGGCAATTCTTAATCCCAAGGCCGAATTTGATGCATATGTATCTGTTGGTGCAAAAATATAATTGTAATTTTCTTTTTTTATTAAATCATACAGAAAGTGGATTTTAAAAATACGAATGAATAATATTTTTAAAAATTTGTAATTAATAAGGTTTCTTTTTAAAAAATTGTGGCCATTCCTGATATATTCGTCATAAATTAAATCTCCAAAGTAAATGTTTTTCACTTCATAGTTTTTAATAAACCATGTTCTTCCAAAAATAAAAATTTTAAAAAAATCAAAAAAAAATAGTAAAATACTAGATAAAATTAAATCTAATCTTAGAAGGTTGTGATTAATATTAATATTAATATTTTTCTTAATTCCAAATGACTCATAAATTCTAAAAAGATGATTTTCTTTTGAAACATTGTTAACTAAATCTATATTGTAAGAATATTTCTTATTTAGAATAAAGGCAAAAAATGAATTCATTATAGCACTTTCTGCTAAACCTCTATCAATTAAAAGAATTTTTTTTTTACTATTTTTAGTTTTTATTTTAAAAAAATTTTTCTTTACAAAATAATTAATATTATTTTTATTCATGTGAATCTTTGTAAGACCATAATTTAAATATTTCCAATGGTCTTAGAAAAATATGTTAAATTTTTTTGTCTTTTTGATGTCAATATCTTTGAACTTTGAAAATTTTTTTCAGTGCATAAATCAAGCCAATTGAGCTATTAGTACTGGTCAGCTGCACGCATTACTGCGCTTCCACATCCAGCCTATCAACGTGGT
>MDTB01156464.1_pt1 | contig 12164 bp, 12 predicted proteins | sample 811161 | NCBI WGS metagenome assembly MDTB01 (sample SAMN05326650, study PRJNA326480) | marine metagenome | isolation source: seawater | place: Mediterranean Sea | collected 2009 | reverse complement strand
CGTTGGGTGCTGACCTGTTTGATTCAGCCGCCTATGCTTTGTTTGCCCGCGACGGTCGTTTGCTGACGCCATGGGGAACAGAACGCATCGATGAGTTGGTGGACTGGCCCATGCTCATGCCGTGCGTGGCCCAGCAAACCCCAACTGAAGTGCGCTCGATGAAGGCCAAAGAGAAGGAACAACTTCTCGCACGGTACAACCTCGAGGTGACCTTGGCAGAACTGGCACGATGCAAGCAAGCGGTGCGAGATGGAAAAATATGGCAGCTTGTTGAACAACGCAGCCACCAACACCCCGCCCTTCGAGAAGCCTTCCTCTGGCTAACAACAGCACCCTCTCTTGACCGAAACCTGCGTCCAGATAAATTCTACACGGACCGGGATGCCGCCCGGGACACCAACCAAGACCAAGGCATGTGGGAAGACGCATGGGATTGGGTGGTGTGGAGTCAACAAACACCCCGCAGCGGAGGCGTACAGTGGGGAGGAGACGACACCTTCAGTCGACCTCAGATTGCAAAAGCGCGTCGAACACTCCACATGCGCTGGGTGCGCCCCGAAGACACGCAACACGCGGTCATTTTCCATGGCATTCGAGGACCGTTTAGGGAGCGCATTAACGATGTTCTGGAATGGCTCAATTGCCATCACCCTAGCCTCCAACCGATGGTGCTCACACCGCTTGGATTGATTCCTGCCTCATTGGAAGACCTCAACCCGTTCGCTCACCTTGACGCACCGGCATGGGTCCAGCGACACGAGCCCGAAGCAGCGTGGATTCAGCGTGAACTCCAACGTCTTGGCCTCTCCGAGGTCGCCTTTGCCACCGTGGATGTTGCCGGTGATGGAATGAAACAACGTCTCGCAGCGGCCCTTGAGTCGCTCAACCTCGCCAACGAGGTCCACCAACCACTGGAACAAAGCCAACGAGACCTTTCCCGAGAAAACCTCCGTATGGCTCAGGGCATATCCAAGCAGATGGTCTTGCTCAACGCCAGCCATGAGGCGGCATCGTCCATCATGACCGGCTCCAGCTTTATTGTGAACAGAGAAGGGCGAGTCAAGAACATCAACGATGAGCATGGCCAGCATCTCTTCAGCCCAAGGCTACGGGATGGGGGAATGTCCTTGGCCAACGCTGGCGCTCAGGCAATGCTCGAGCATCGGTCAGAACCAAACCCCGCCGGGTTGCCTCGTACAGAATGGTGGGGCCACGTAGGAAAGGGGCCAGCGGTGATCGTTGTGGATAGCGACGCCGAACCCTTTGTTCGCAAAGGGAGAAACGTGTTTCATGGCTTTGTGATCGCGTGCGACCCGTGGTTAGCGCCCGGTGAACCATGCCTCATCACGAATCGATCGGGGCAGCTTCTCGGACACGGCGTTTCTCAATGCACCTCAACCGAAATGGGGGCGATGACCAAAGGCATCGCGGTCAAAACGCGAGGCGGCGTTGGGGACTGACGCTCAATCAATCAACGCAAGCCTTCATGGTTCGTCTTCGCCCACCGTACCTTGGGGATGACCATGGAGGATGAACCAATCATCCAAACCAAGGAACTCACCAAGTCCTATGGACCCCATGTGGCCCTCGACAACCTCAACCTGTCCATTCCACGTGGTGCAACCGGTCTGCTCGGTCAAAACGGAGCCGGTAAATCCACGTTCCTGAAGACCATACTCGGTCTCATACAAGCCTCCTCTGGGGAAGGAACAGTGCTTGGTTACGACATCCGACATCAAGGCGTTGAGATCCGTCAACGCATCGGCTACATGCCCGAATACGATGCACTGAATCCTGACATGGACGCCATTCATCAAGTCCGGTATTCCGGTGAACTCTTGGGCATGAATCCGGTGGTCGCCATGAATCGAGCCCACGAAGCCTTGCAATTTGTTGGCATTGGAGAGCAACGGTACCGAGAGATTGGAAGTTTTTCCACCGGCATGAAACAGGCCACGAAATTGGCATGTGCCATCATCCATGACCCGGATTTGCTCATCGCAGACGAACCCTCGAACGGCTTGGACATGAAAGCCAGGGAATTCATGATCACCACCCTCAACACCATGGTCAACGAAGCAAAACGTTCAGTGTTGATGGCGAGCCACCTCATGGATGACGTTGAGCGGGTTTGCGAGAACATCATCTTGCTTCACAAAGGAACCCTTGCGGCCCAAGGGAAAATTGAGGACCTCAAAGCGATTGATAGGGAAATTGAAATCCACGTCTGGGGCGGAGCCACCCGGCTTGAAGAACGCCTTGCGGACCAAGGGTTCCGCGTTCGAAGAGAAGGAAGGGTCATGCGAATCGCCCATACCGAAGAGGACACCACAACCTCGATACTCAAGGCAGCCGCAGAGGTTGGTGCGCAAGTTCGCCGGATGCATGAATACGAAGCCTCCCTCGAGGACTTGTTTCTCGCCATCATGGACAACCTTGGCTACAGCGTCAAATCAAGCGATGACCTCCTTCGTTCGCCGGTTGAAGCCCGGCGCGTCGACGCACCGGAATCCCTGGGTGGTGGCGCCTCATGACCGAGGAAAATTTCTCCGCTGAGGCGCCTGTCACGGGTCAAGGACGAATGGATGTGGCCTGGGGGGCGAACACCGGGGATGAATTACCCGAACATGCCCAGACCGCAAACACAGCAAAAAGCGGCGAAATTTTTGAGCAACATTACACGCCATGGACCGGCCAACTCAACCCGAGGTGGATGAGAAACTGGTCCATTCTCCGCCATCATCTGCTTGGCATTTTTCGCAAGGGTCACCGTCCTTGGACGATGCCAACTCGAATCTTCATTCTCATTGCCTTTCTCGCCTCCCTCGCCGATGCCGGAATGACCCTGCTTTCCGGACTGGTTGGAAGCTCTGAATTCCATGCCCTGTTTGGCGTGAGCCGAGACAATCTCTACGGGCATGTCCTCGGCTTCTTTCCGCGAAACGTGCTGTATTATCCCTTGGTGGCTGCCCTCTTGGTTGGAGGAGTGATTTCGGAAGATCGACAGCATGGGACATCTGCCCTCTATTTTTCACGCCCGATTTCCCGCTTTGACTATGTGGGAATGAAATTTATTTCCGTGGCCATGATTCAAGCCTTGGTGGTGCTGATTACCTACATTTTGTATTTCCTCGCCGAGGTGGTTGCCTACGGTCGTGGGTGGGCTTGGATGGTCGATGTATTCCCGATGTTCCTGTCTGGTTTTTTGGCTGGCATGTTGCTGATTTTCACCTACACCAGCATTGGTCTTAGCCTGTCAAGCGTTTCAACCGGGCGATTTTTCCCCGGCATTGGATTGTTAGCCATCGTCTTTGGCACCAAAACATTGGCCAGCATTGTCAAGAATTTATTTGACCGTGAAATCCTTTACCTCATCTCACCTTACGATTGTGTCGCCCACGTTGGTCAAGCCATCATCGGAACCCAAACCACCTATGACCAATATTCCTGGACGTATTCATTGGTGGCTTTGGTCGCCATGAATGCATTGGCCCTCTACGTGTTGGCCTCTCGCGTTGCCTCGATGGAGGTGACCCGTGAATGATACCCGATATCACGCAACAAGGGGCTCCACCTCAACAACCAACAACGGTTGCTCCAAAAGCACCCGTCGTTTACTTCAACGGGGTTTCAAAATCCTACGGCCGAATCCATGCCCTGAGCAGCATCACCCTTGGCTTGAGCGGCGGAGTCACTGGCATACTGGGCATGAATGGAGCAGGGAAATCAACGATGTTCAAACTGCTCATGGGCAAGTTGCGCCCGAGCGCAGGCGAGGTCAAACTCTTCGGAGTAGACCCGTGGAAAAACCCGGCCCCTTACGCCAATGTTGGCTTTGTTCCAGAACATGAAAAAATGCATGATTGGATGACAGCTCTCGAATTTGTCAGCACCTTTGCTCGCCTCCACGGCATGACCCGAAAGGAGGCCGAAGTTGAGGCCAACCGCGTGCTGGACTTTGTGGGCCTTAGCGATGTGGCGAACAAAGAGATCGGACGGTTCTCGAAGGGCATGCGGCAGCGAACGAAAATCGCTCATGCTTTGGTCAACGACCCAGAACTCATCATTTTGGATGAACCCTTGCAAGGATGCGACCCTTTGGCCCGAACCACCATCATGAACGTGATACGGGAACTCGGAAAGTTGGGGCGAACGGTGCTCGTGAGCAGCCATATCTTGAACGAAATCGAGCGCATCACCGAACAAATCGTCATCCTTCACCAGGGGAAGTTGGTGGCGCTGGGCAACCTTCACGCCATCAGGGAACGGCTGGACCAGATACCGCACACCATCCGTTTGATTGGAGACGATGCTCGGGGCCTCGCCCGGGATCTCCTTGGCCACCCTGCAGTGTTCGGTGTTAGTTTTCCGAACGAAACAGAACTTCTCATCCAAACCTACCATTTCGGCCAACTGCACGCCGAATTGCCCCGCCTGATTGTCGAGAATAACCACAAAGTGAGCGTCATCGACAACCCTGACGACGACCTTGAATCCCTGCTCCATTACCTTGCTGGAGGGAACGCCTGATGGCCGAACGGCAGTTACCTAGCCTCTGGAGTGGCATGGACCGCAAGGCCCTCGCTATCGGTGAATTCACCCTGCGTCAACAACGCAAGCGCCTTTCCACTTGGGTGGTGTTGCTCGTCGGTGTTGCCGCCATGGGGGTCTTGACCATGTTCTACATCGACGCCATGACTCGAGATTACGAGGCCATCGACAACGATGGCGATTCCTACGATTGGGATAACGACGGCTACCCCAACGGTCAAGAATTCCTTTACGGCACAGACATTTTTGACGCCAATTCCCATCCCGGAATGCTTGATGCGTCCATTTTACCGGATGACCCAAGCCTGTGGATTAATGAAGATGATTTTGATTGGGATGCTTTGGAATCGGGAAGTGTCGGGGTGGACGACAATGGAGATTGCGACACAGCCGACCGTACACCTTCTCAAAAAGACGCCAATCGAAACGGCATTCCATGTGACATTGTCCTTCGGCTCGACCCCTATGGGCAAGGCACCTACACCATTTTGAGCGATGGTAACGTGGACGAAGACCCCGATGATGAGGCGTATGCCTTGGAATCCATCCACCGAAGTTTCGTGCTGGCCATTGGAAAATTGGGAATCGTTTTCCTCATCGGAATTTTCGTTCCGTTGTTCATGGCGACCGGGCTCATTCGCAACGAAATGACCTCAGGCACCATGCATTTCATGATCGCCAAACCCATTGCCCGGGGTCAAGTGTTCCTCTATCGATTGCTCGGATTCTATGCCCTCGCGTGGGTCTACCTCACGATTCTCATCGCCTTGTTGGCGATTGTTTCGGGCCTCATGGGCCCAAGCGATGGATTCTTCCGGTTTGGAGATCTTGGAGTTTGGATGTCAGTGTGGCTCGCTTCAATCATGGCCATCACCGTTTATGGCATGCTCTTTTGCACGTTAGGAGTGATGTGGAAACATGGAATGGTGTTGGCCCTACCCTTTGCGGCTTGGGAGTTGGGGATGGTCCTCACTACCTTGGGCGCACCCGACGCCGCCATTCTCCGGTTTTCCGTCATCGGTTGGGCCATGAACATCGTCGATGCTGGAGCAGCCCTTGCTTGGCAAGATACGCCTTTGCTCATCCAAATGGGACTTTGGGGAGGAGGGAACGGACCGTTGACAGGATCAGAAGCGCTGAACATCTTTTGGTCAACTCCAGGATTGGACATCGGAGCGTTGGGAACAATTGTGGTTTCCATGCTTGTGCTCTTGTTCCAAGCTGCTGCCTGTTGGCTGCTGGGAAGCGTCCTTTTCAAATCGAAGGAAATTGAGTGAGGGTGGATGATGGACGAAATCCCCCCGAACACCTTCCAAGGTGATTTCTCAACGATGTGGCGCCTGGGAATTCGGGAACCACTTTGGCACATGACATGGGATTGGTGGTGGTGGTTGGTCATGATCGACGACCCAGAGGGTCCCGAATGGGGAAAGCAATTGATGGTGCTTTGGTCGACCAAAGACAACGACCGAGTCGAGGTCAACGGCACCCCATGGACACCAAGCGGGCGTCCGGGCGTTGACGAACACGGAGGAATGGTCATCGACGGGATGGTGTGTGCTTGGTGGTTCGACGGTCAACGTATGCATGAGCCATACATCAAGCGAACCTGTGATATGATTGCCATGTCCGATACGCATCCTTCGTGGCCAAGCGACGGCCTCGGAGACGGAGGAGGAGCCGTTGTACCGCTCCTTCCCGATGACCTCTCCATGGGATTAAACAGCGACAAAGGCTCGTTTTGGCTGAACCTACGCGGCGACAAAATCCCCGTTGAAAATGGAGCCCCATCATCGATGGCCCTCAACCTCACCCCGTGGAATCACGCCATGTCGTTGGCTCGCCCATCCAATGCCACGTATGCTGGCGGAATGGGGTATGACATCCTCCGAGTCCATGGAACAAAAGTGAACGGAACCATTGACGGAGAGGATGTGACGGGCACGGCCTATTTTCAGAAAGTGTGTGTTCAAGCGCCATCCCCACCATGGTATTGGGGCGTCCTTCACTTTGACGACGGCTCCTACCTGGATTGGTTTCTGCCCCACCTCTCTCCGACCATGACCGCCCGCACCCCCCGGCCTTGGAAGCGAAGGGACATCCAACATATCGGACTCTCCCAAGGCGGATTGTTTCATGATGCACGAAATCAACGAAGTGAGCGTTTCGGGCGCGTGAAGGTGGAAAAAAGAGCCTCGAAACGCCTTGAAGGCAACCACGGTCAACAACCTGGAGCTCCACTTCCTGCTTTTGATGTCCACATGTGGAACGGCCGAACGAGCATCAAGCTCACCGTAGAGGCCGTCGAGCGAGCCCATTGGCATTTTGATCAGCCCACACGAGGTGGGATTTGGTCCCACCTCACCTACAACGAATATCCATTGACCCTCACCCGTCTTGAAATCGTGGACGAATTCGGGGTGAGGCGGCGCCAAGATTACGGATGGGTACGTGGAAACGCCGAACATGCATGGGGCATCTTACACTGAGAAATTGGTGCCTTGGCGGGGGAAGTTATTTGATTTACATCATAACAAGGTTACATGAGGCGTTGGCATGAGCGAGGAAGAAACCGTTGAGAAAATCGCGGAAGAGCCAGGAGAAGAAGCGAAAGAGGATGCACCTCCGACCAACAACAACCAGGACAAGTTTCGCCTGATCAGTGGTGAAGAGATTCTTGAAAACGGAGAAGCCGGACCGAGTACGCTTGCTTTTCTTGGCATGTACGTCTTGGGAGCGTTGGTGTTTGGCGTCCATCTCTTGTTCAACAACGGCATTGATGCAGCCGATGACGCTTCCTTTTTGCTGAAATTAACGGCCACCTTGATCGACGTAACCAACTGGGAAAGCCTCCCGATTGGATTTGTCCTCGTCATGTGCTTCATCACGTGGGCAAACCGAATGCTCAACATTTCAACCTCGGGCCGGTGGGTCACCATTGCCCTTTTGGCGATCACCTTCCTTCCTGTCATCATCTCGATTGACAACGTCCTAAGCGCTATTGCAGGCCTCTTTGGTGCAGAAGCAGGTTCCTATGATTTCATTCCGATTGACAATTACAACTACCTCATTTCTGGCCTTGTGTTTCTGGTGGTGTTTTGGGCGTTCACCTACAAGTATCAACGAAGTTTCTCGTATGCCGTCACCACCAACGCCATCATCTTTCAACATGCTTTCTTGCTCTCCCGCTCACATCGCCGCATCCTCTTTGACCGTATTTCAGAGGTCATGGTTGAACGGACCCCCATGGGAACCATCCTTGGCTACGCAACGGTCACCATCATGACCGATTCAGGTATTGGCCTCGTGGAGGAATCCATCGGCGTGAGTGCGGGTGCCGGAGGAGCAGCCCCCGGGACGGCAACCAGTGCCGACGACTCAACGGCCACCAAGGTTCGAAAGAGCCTTCTCAAGAAATTCTTTGCCTTTTTGACCTACCAGCGGACCACCCGACGTGTGGACCACGACCCCCGGCATTGTTTCTACAAAATCCGAAAGTGGGAAGACATCAAACTCATGTTGAACGAAATGCATCGAAAGCACTCCCAGTCCAACATGCTTGAAGACATCAAGAGTGCCTTGTCAAACGGTGAAGAATCCGAGGCATGAAGGCATCCTTGCCCGAGCGAGCCTTGAAAAGCCCGTTGGCCTACGCACGAGCGGAGAAGATACCATGGTTGAAGCACTGTTAGAGAAACCAATCACCCTGTTCCGCCAAGGCGACATTGACGGAGCACTCGCTGACCTGCAAGAAAAATTGGGAGACCATGGCGATGTTGCCCAGATTCACCATATGTGGGCCGAATTTGCCAACATGAAAAACATGGAAGCACAGGACGACCTGGTACCCGGACGTAAGATCATGAACGCCTACAAGAAAGCCATGGAACTTGATGAGGACAACATGGAATACATCGCCGATTTCGCATCCTTCGCACTGGAATGCCGCCGGATCCCAGTAGCGGTGAAGGAATTCCAACGCTATGCTCGCCGCCTTCAACTTGAGGACATCCCGGTTGATGAGGTGCTCTTTACCGCCAGCCGAAACCTGGTGGACGCCATTGAAGTCATGGACCCAAGCCGCCAAGCACCCATGATTCAGCCTTGGCTCAAGCAGGCATTGGAATGGGCCGTCGGCGCCCTTGGATATTCAACCGAGGATGCCATTGCGGCGCTCAGCGCAGACGAATGAGGAGAGGATTCACTGACCGAGAAGGTCCGTCTGTTCTTTCGAATCGGCTACCTTGGTGATGGATTTCATGGTAGTCAAATTCAACCGGATGTTCGCACTGTTCAAGGTGAACTCATCCGAGTTTTCCGTTCGCTGAAGTGGCTATCTGGACCCGTTGAAGACCAACTGTTGGTGCTCTCAAGTCGAACCGATGCAGGAGTTCATGTCCGTATCAACGGCGGAATTGTTGATGTCGAAAAATCACTCTGGACTGCCCTTACACCTCGAAAAATGATTCGCGCTGTGGACGACAGACTGGACGATAACATCGCTTTCCTGACCGTCCAAGAAGTGGACATTGATTTCAATCCGAGGATGGCCTCGCATCGAGTGTATCGGTATCGACTGGAAGCCCTTGAATTTTGGAAAGAGCCCGATCATGCTGCCTTTCAACGGTGGCTGGACCTCTTTGTGGGCACCTATGATGCGAGGAATTTTGCCCGTTTGGAAGAAGGAAAAAATCCAATGCGGACGATTTTAGAAACCAAACCTTGGATGGACGGTGAGCGGCTGATGGGTTTTGAAATAACAGGTGAAGCATTCCTTTGGAACCAAGTTCGCCGCATCGCCAATGCTCTGTTTCGCCTCACGGTTGGAGAAATAACAGAAGAAGACATCAAAGCCGCCATTCAACAGCCGCTTAAGCCGGTTGATTTTGGTGTGGCGCCACCTGAATGGTTGGTCTTGTGGGGAGTGGCGTGGGAACATTCCCCCCTCCCTGGTGAACGTCATCCTACCTTGTTCTCACCCCCACCCACTGGGAGAACCGCCGAGCGAACAAGAAGGAGTCGTTGGCAGCGGGCTGCTCAACACGAAGTCAAGACCATGCTGTACAATGAATGGGCCGACATCGGCATGCTGCCCATCACCTACCATCGCTCACAATGAGATGGTGATGAGGTCGCCATCGGTCAATTCAAAGTGCTCTCGGAGAAAAGCCGTTGAAATCACTTCAACCACATCCACATGGCGGGTTAGATCAGGAATCAGAACGGCGCAATCCACTTCAGTTCCGTCATGGCTGATGGTTCCTCTGTAAGCCGATGCGCCACCGAAGGAAACACCGTCCCTGAGGAAGCCACGAATCCGAATGCGCTCGTACGATGATACATCGTGCGATTTTGCCCGCTCACGGTCCTCTTTGGGTGCGTCGAGCGTATCAATTCCAGATTTTTGCCTGAGCGCAATGTAATGGCTGAACATGTCTTTGTCAATCACGACATTGAGCGTCCCCGGCCACGCTTTTTCACCGAGGATGTGGCGAAATTGGTCTTGGTAATGTGGCTGAGCCATGAACACATGCGCTCGTCCGAGGCCACTGCTCACCTTACCAGAGAGTTCCATGACCCAGCGTCTGGCTCTTTGTTTATGAGGGTGCGTTCAAGGCTGGTTGAACCCTTCATAAACACTCAGAAGAATTTCTACCCATGGCCACCGAAGATGAAGAGAAGACGAAACAAGACGAGGACGACCCTTTCAGTGAAATGAACATTGAGGGAACACCAGAATTCCTTTTGGCCCTCAACCGATTTGTCTTGGACGTAGCGAAAATGGATTGGCCTGACGATTTCCCCTTGGACAAAGATCGGAAATTTAGCTTCAGCGTGTTCCAAAGGTACTGGCGACACCTGATGCGTCAACAGCGTGAAAATGAACAAGGGAATCAGGAGTTTCACATGCGATTTGAGAGCGGAAACAAAGAAGAGAGTCGACGAAAAGAAGAGATTCGACGATTCATGCAGCACCGATTTGGTCGAATGTTTGGCGAAGACGAGCCATCACTCAACATTGACCCTGAGCAGCACGACCCCGGGGAGGAACACGTGGATGAAATGGCCAAAGAACGTCGGAAGCGATTCCAAAATGAATGGGAGTGAGGTCCGACTACTGGCGGATTCCAGTAGCGAAGGCAAGAAATTCGACCGATGCTTGCTTGCTCTTGTTGTTCTTGGCAAACTGAACCATTGAGGTCTCAATGCGGATGTTTTGGATGGATGAGCATCCCAATTCATGGGCTTGCCGCTTCAATCGGAGCAAAACTTCACGTCGGCCGTAATCCAACACCACATCGTAGGAGTGAAGGCGGCCACCAAACAATCCCTTGATCCACATGAAAAACATTTGACCGATTGAAGGACCGACGCAGATGCTGACATGCAGCAGGGTGGATGATTGTGCACTCATGCTGTCCATTTGAGACGAGGTGGAAAGGTAGTTCTCGTCTTGCAGTGTTGACCCTTCCTTTTTCTCGTTTTCAAGAAGAGCCCCATGCAAACGGTCTTGGTACCATCGGCCGATCGCCCAAGACAAAAATGGAAAAAGCAGTGGTATCAGAATAGCTCCCAAAATGTAGAGCATGTAAATTGGGACAGCGCCTGCCATTGGAACGCCTCACTCAACGACAACCGCAGTACCATAGCAGAACAATTCAGAGGCACCAGCCGCCACGTTGGAGGTGGCAAAGCGAACGTTCACAATCCCGTTGGCTCCCATGCTGTGAGCCTGCATCATCATGCGTTGAAGGGCTTCGTTGCGGGATTCATTCAGCAATTCCGTGTAGGCTTTCAATTCTCCACCTACAAGGTTTTTCAAACCGGCAAAAATGTCTTTCCCAAGGTGCTTCGCACGAACGGTTGAGCCCGTGACCAAGCCCAGCGAACTCACGATTGACTTTCCAGGTATTGTTTCTACATTTGACATGTGAAGTGAAATGGTTGCTCCGGGTTGCATGATATACGCTGGTCTCGGGACTTAATTACTTCTTCGCTGAGGGCCCAGTTCTCCAGAATCGAGAGGGGTTCAGAGAATGGGTTGATTTCTCAACCATTCCAGGTCGGAAATGTAGAGTTGGCGTATGTCATCAAGGCCAAGCACCAGCATAGCGAGTCGCTCCAAGCCCATGCCCCATGCGAGAACGGGGGAAGTGATACCCAAGGGCTCGGTCACCTCCGGTCGGAAGATACCTGCACCACCGAGTTCCAACCATTTGCCCCGCCATTTGACTTCAATCTCAAGGCTGGGTTCAGTGTATGGGAAGTAAGCTGGACGGACTCGAACTTCTGGATAACCCATTTTGGCATAGAAAGTTTTGAGCGTGGTCACGAGCATCTGAAGGTTGGCTCCTTCTTCCATGATGATGCCTTCAATCTGGTGGAATTCAGGAAGGTGGGTGCGGTCGATGGCTTCCTTGCGGAAGACGCGGTCCACCGAAAACACACGACATGCCTCGGTTGGATGCTCGGCGAGGTATTGAATCGTGTTGACCGTGGTGTGCGTGCGAAGGAGGGGGCGTTGAGAGACCTCGGTTGAATAAGACCCTCCCCAACCGGTGGAGCCCGTTTCCCCGCCATGCTCATGAATGGCTTTCCATGCCTTCATCACG
>MDTB01035707.1_pt1 | contig 12165 bp, 36 predicted proteins | sample 811161 | NCBI WGS metagenome assembly MDTB01 (sample SAMN05326650, study PRJNA326480) | marine metagenome | isolation source: seawater | place: Mediterranean Sea | collected 2009 | reverse complement strand
TTAATGATTCTTCTAAGCTGTCTCTTTGTGATTTTCATTTCCAGCTCCAATCCATTACTAACCAACCAGTTTCGTCAGCTAGGTATTCAGAGATCTCATAATCTGCCTGCTCTTTACCTTCAGTAGCAGCGATAAGATTATAATCAGCTACGGCGTCCTGGTGCAATTCAATCTCGGCAGGTGGAGGTGTACCGGGTCCATCAGTGTCCCATGTGACTGATATCATTCTGGGACCGTCGCCCGATCCAGTTTGAATGCCAATGCCACCTTGGCCCATAGCTTCTTTGATGATTAATCTGAGTTGTCTTTTTGTGATTTTCATCTTATCCTCTCCCATCGTCATATTGACCATCATGCAAGTTTGTCTCGACTGCTGCGATAGCGTTTTCAATCGCAGCCCTAATCCCGGTGTCGAGTTCCTGCTGGGCATACACAACTTGCTGTTCCCAAGATTGTTCGTCTGAACGACCAGCAAAGGCTTCCGGCTCTGATTCGAAGAGTTCCATCATGTCGGCGTAAAACAGGTTGTTGATCTTCTCTGTAACATCTTCTATTAAGTTTTGGTAGTCAACCATGTCAGCTACCTGCTCTTTGAGGAGTTTAGCTTTCTCTTCTTTGATGATTCTTCTTAATTGCCTTTTTGTGATCTTCATTTTATTAATTTCTCCAGTTGCATTTGTACACCACTGTATCCAGCCATGCCAAAAGCTTCTGCAAGAGTAAGCAGCGCTGCATTCATTGCGGCTTCTTCAGCGTCTCGCTCATCTTCTAAGTCTTCGAACGCGTCGGTCTCAATTTGTTCAAGAAGTTGGGAAACTGAGCTTTTTAGTCCATCCACCAACGCCACATTAGCATAGACGCTCAGAGATCTCTCAGCATTTGCACGAGGGTTCATTTCGTTGAGCAGCCTTGACTTCTCTTCTTTAATGATTCTTCTTAACTGTCTTTTTGTGACTTTCATTTTATTCCTCTTTTTTCTTTAAGCTTAACAGTTTGTCCTTGGCTCCACGAAGAGCGCCCATGACCTTGTCATAAGCCCACTTGACCTTCGACTTGCACCAACCAAGGATTCCACCTACCCAACCAGAAGCAGTGCCCCAAAGGTCACCACCCACCTCAGCGACTTGATCCCAGGCAAGGTCAAGAATATCCAACACTAGCTTAAGCGGAGCGCTAAGAACTCTAAGTAGAGGATGCTTTTCTCTTCTAAGAAGAAGCCAAGTCAGTGTGACACCGATCAAAAGGCCTTCTAGGCGAGGAGCACTTACGTGCAAGTGGTATAATATTTCCCAGCCCCACACTGCAACGAGTGTAAGGATGTCCCACGCTGAACCAAAGAGCCCAGCAATGAGTGTCCAGCATGATGATAGTAACTCACTCATGCTTCACCTACACTTCGTCCGGTGGGACCATGTCATCAGCAGGTGGAAGCTCAGGCGGTAACGCAGGCTCTTCGACTACTCCCTCAGATGCTCCAAAGCTTACCTTGTCAAGAAGGCGCTTCAAGTAAGTCATCGCCTCTTCAGCGCCAGCGGCGCCAAGCTTCTTCGCAAGGTCATCAACAGCTGGAAGACCACCGCCTCCGCCATGAGCAGCTTCTCTAACAAGCTTACGCAACTTTCTCTTAAGCTTAGCTCGCTCGGGGATAACTTCAATCGTTGGGACTTCCCCCGGATCTGTGTTCTGATTCAAGAGTTTGTCTTCGTCGGCATCAACAAAGATCTCTTCTTCTACTTCACCGCCACCAAAGTTGTCAGCCGACTGAGCGACGTCCTCAACTCCAACGGTCGCTGCGGGAGTGGTTGCGCCCTCAGCAGCTTCTTCTTCCTGCTCAAATAAACGAGCTTTTTCTTCTTTAATAATCTGTAGCAATTGTCTCTTTGTGATTCTCATTTTGATTCTCCTTTATTCGCTTTCTGGAATCGAATCTATAACATCATCTGCATAACCTCGAAGGTCATCGGCAAGTGTTCGCATATCGTCAGCGTCTCGAGCTTGATCCATCGCATCATCGATTATCGAGCTTATTGCAAACCAGATCTTTTCGCCCTTCATAATGTTTTTCTTGACTTTAGCTCTTGCAACGCCCGGCTTATCTTGATCTCGCTGCATTTGCACTGCCTGCTCACCAGAAATCGGTTGCTCAGCTAAACGCTTTCTTTCTTCGCGGAGGAGCTTAGCGCGCTCTTCCTTGATAATTCTCTTAAGTTGCTTCTTTGTGATTTTCATCTGAAATATCCTCCGTTTATAATTCTTGCCAATTGTCTCTTTGTAATTTTCATGCCAAACTCCATGCTTCCATTGCTTCATCATATACAATTTCGCCGTCGGCTTCGAGCTCGTCAATAAAATGATGGATGGCTTGAGAATCTAAATCCGGATGCATTTGGTTGACGGTATCAACCAGCTCTGATGGGCCCATTTCTTGACTTTTTGTAAGGACCTGTATTATCGCCCTGTACATCTTCTGGCTTGGTAATGCGCCCATTGGTGCTCGGCCCATCATCGTGGCTTCTCTAATAATTTTTCTTAGTTGCTTTCTCGTAATCTTCATCTTAATCTAACCTCACGTCTATAAGCTGTGGGAATGCAGTCTTCGCTGCTCTATGACCAGTTGGATAAAAAGTATCAGGAACAACCGTGATAAGCTCCTGAGGTCGACCTTCTGGGCTAACCAACAGTAGTACACCCTGCATCATGCCATCATTGTCAGCATTTCCATACTCATCAAACTCTTGCTCAAAACCGTCGAAGCCCATGACAAAGTCTCCCGACTGTGGGTCATAACCAAGGTACACCTCTTGTGCGTCCTCGAAACCTTCTCCAGCCAGGTAGTCCATCTGTCTTTTCACGGCAGCATTGTTGTACATCACATCAATGACTTTACCACCATTATGATATACATTTTCTGGCCAAGCGGCGTTAACAGCTGCTTCGTCCGGATTCTGCATAAGCTCTACAGAATTCGAAGGTATCGTTCGAAGATTAGCTGCCTGCTCTTTGAGAAGGTGCTCTCTTACTATATTTCTGATTTGTTTTCTGGTGATCTTCACTTTCACTCTCCAGTTGTTTTTACGAAACACAGACTGGGCAAAAGCAAATCAAGCGATGTGACCAGTCTCATTTTGTTTTATAGTGGGCGCAGACCATGAGTTAATCCCACTTGTCTTTAAATATAAAGGAAACGGTGTAACATTAACGGCAATAGAACATTTTTTTTCGTGGTTTCCTGAATTGAACTCGTGAGTGTATAGTTAAAAATAGAGGCTTTCATCATGAGACGTATTCTAACCCTTCTAACCTGCCTACTCTTCGCTGCCTCCTGTGACCATGACTATACAGTTATGACAAGAGAGGCAGAAGTAATTGAGGTTATTGTCGAGGTACCTGGCCCGACAGAGTATGTTGAAGTACCGACCGGAACTCCTGCAGAAGAAGTTGAAATCTGGATTGATTCTTTTGTGCAAGTTAGAGCAGTCGATGGTGTCGACATCGTGTGGGTAATCGACACAAGTGGGTCCATGGGCTCTTTCCAAACTCAGTTGCTTGAAGGAATTGAGGAAATGATGAATGCTTTACCGGAAACCGGGTGGCGACTAGTCATGGTTGCTGCTGATCCAGATGAAGCTGCTATAGAACAACAATTCCCGCTTGTGCCAGGTGATACGATTGCCGACGCGCAGGACATGTACGATTTTATGGGGAGAGGCCATAAAGAACAGGGCTTCGATTCGATTGAAGCTTACATGGGATCAAACCCATACGCAGCCACTTGGATGAGGAATGACGCGGCGTTATTAGTTGTCTTCGTGAGTGATGAAGATGATCAGAGCGATAACTTTGGAACACCATCAGATTTCATTAGTTGGTATACGGGCAGAAGGTTCGGGAATGTTTTCCTTGCCAGCGTCGTTATGCAAGAGGAAAGCACTAGTCTTTGCACAGACCCAACCTACGGTACAGATGTGGGAGATAGGTACATGGACGCGACCGATCTACTATTTGGGACGATCGTCGATATCTGCGCAGATGACTGGACTCCAGGGGTTACGGATGCCACTTCTCAAATAGAGCCCTACGAATCGCTTGAGCTCAGTCACGTCCCTGTTGAGCAGACGATCAGGGTTTTCGTTGGTGGTAACCCATATGCAGACTGGACTTACGACGCGGGTCTCAACACTATATTCTTTACAGTCATTCCAGACGGTGGTGCTCTAGTTGAAGTTGGGTATGTCATTCAGGGTGCTTAAACTTCAGTCACTTCAATTTTTGACAGCCCTTCGTTCCTGATCAAGTTCCACCCAATCGCACGTTCACCGGGTTCGCTTGGTGACATATCATTGACAAGATGCCTGGGGCCTCTTGCTAGACCCATCACAAGCTTATCATAAGGGACATCATTGGTATGAAGTTCATCCTGAGTATGACCATAAAGATCGGCAGGACGTGCTGTCGTTAAGACAATCATGTGCCCTGCCTCACGGATTTCCTTTAGCTTCTCTAAAGCTCCCGGTGTCAAGACTGCTGGAGAATTTTTGTACGTCTCAAACTTACGATACTCAAAAATAGTTCCGTCAATATCAAAAAAATAAGTGTGGTACTTCTTCATGATTTCCCTTTCTTTTTTGTTTGTTTTTCTTCCCACTTTTCGCGGGCTTTATCTAACCTTTCAATGTCGATCCAGCTATTGATCGTTTTAGGCTCGTGTAGATCTGCGTTTCCGAACAGGTCTCCGAACTCGGCTGATAGCCATATATCCATATCATTTTGGTGGAGGGTCAACATCGCCCTATGAGCAGCTGCCCTCCAAAACGAGTCTTCCACACCAAGTGATTCAGCCATCTGCTTAAATGTAGTAACTTCTTTCAAAACAGACTTGTTGATGTTCTTGCAGGATTTCTCCAGCTGCTTCATGAGGGCAGACGTCTTTCGCTTGTCAACGTTACCCTTTCCATTGCGGACTACAAATGCCACGCTTTTCCTTTCTAGCGACCAAAGTGCTCGCTTGTAATTTCATCGAAACAACCCTTATCACGAGTGACGGTGTAAAGCCGTGTAACCTGGGTTGCCAAAGAGTTTTCGGTCATCAGCCAGTAGTGGCTCAGCCGAGCATGTTCTTCAGCAGGCAGTTTACCCTCACCAAACGCGGCGGTGTTTTCTTGCATCTCTTGAGAAAGAGTTTTCCTCGTTGCCTGAATGCGCATGATTTCATCAAACAAGGCGTAACACTCCTGCATGTAGGCTTTGTTGATGTCACAAGACATGTGTCGCTTTCCAGCACAGCCTACGGTGGCCAGCACAAGGAGGCTTACTAATATCAACCTGCTCATGAGCGGCTCCCACTAAGAAGATAGGTTTCGTAGATTGCGTACCCAATACAAAAGACGACTACCGGCCAAAAATTGTAAGTGATTTTTAGCATCGCTTCACCGGCAATCATAAAGTTTTCATAAGTCAAGTTTTCCATTATTCATCTCTCCCGTATAGAGCTGCAATCTTCTTTAGTCTTTCGTTTTCTGTGTTCTTTCTTTCAGCGAGCCTTTTCGTATACTCGATATGGTTCATGATTCTTGCGATCACGTAGACGCAGGAAACAAGCACCACTGCCTGTAATAGTTCTACTTCCATTCAGCAGACCCCCTATGTTTTGGGTTACGTCCAGCCTTACCAGATCCCTTACCAGAGCCGCGCAAAGACTTATTGGCATGCTTACCTCCGCCTGAACGTTGGAAGGCTGCAACAGCAATCCAGTTGCGTGAGGTAATCTTCTTTGCCTTAGTCTTTTTCATTTTAACACCAAGTATCACTGTGGTTTTTAAGGAGCCTCTTGTAAGTAATCCTATGAGTCTTAGGAAGAAGCTTGCCGCAGTGAGGACCAATAAAGGTTCCCCATTCAACCGGATCATTCGGAAGTTCTGCTTCAGGGATTGGAGCGAAGATGGTTTCTCCTTGCTCGTTCTTCCCTACAGACTTTGCAACATGGGTGGTCACGCGGTTCTTAATCGGCCGTTCACAGAGGGCGCACTGTACGTCACAATTGTGCATGCTTTTAGATGCCCAATGGATTTTCACCTTGTCGACTTTGATGGCAAATTCGTCTTTCATACTTTTTCCTTTGCTTCCTTATATTAGTATTATACACTGAAACATCAGGGATTTGCACGATTATCAAAAGCTTACAGAAAAATTAGAAATCTTAAAGCTGCTGACAGATGTATAACCCTCGAAGTACTTTACGGGGAAGCACCACTTGACGGAACAATGAGTCTTAGTCGGGTTCATGCTTTTGACCACACCGATCTGACTGTAGAACCACTTCGTGTACGGAGACGATTCATTCGTAAACATTACCGTGTCACCCACTTTCATCGATCACCTCACAGTATTGTACAATCCAGCTTTGTAAGCCGTCCTCAGTCAACACCGAAACCCGTGGCCATTGTTTGGCATGAATGGCAGGAATCATCTCCACTACCACACCCTGCTTACCCTTAGAATCAGAGCAGTGAGGCTTAAGTTTCGAGACAACATCACCGACTTTCATTAACCACCTCAACCACGTAGTCTTCATCATCAAAAGTCTTGACTTCGCCGTCACACAGCACATGAAAATACGTGTTCTCTTCTAAGACCGCGTACTTTTCACTGAACAAATCAGTCTCTACTTTGATATCCACAATTGTTCCGTACGCTACCCTTCGGTCTTCGCCGTAGGCGGGCCTTACGTGAACTAGATCACCGATTTTCGGCATCTTTCCTCCCTGCTTTTTCTGCCAGCTGAGCTCTGGTCTTGACAATCTCGCCCCTATACAAGATATGTACAGTGTTCATTAAGTCAGGCTTTTCTACTAGTAACCCAATCCTGGGCTTGGGGAAGCTGGACCAATCTTTGTCGAGCCAATCATTCTCGACCAGGTCGTTCCACAAGGCAAATCGAACCATATCACCTTCCCTCATCTTGGTTCCTAAACTTCACTTGATGAGTGTTACACACTATTTGCTCCCCATCATCAGATCTCAAAATGATGTAACCTCTATCGGTACCCCTGTAGGTACCTGATAGGATCAGTCCATCTGACCATTCTGCAATTATTCTGTCGCCAACTCTCATTTTTTCTCTCATATAAACAGCAGAAGAACTGTTCGTGTTTTTCCTAGACCTGGAGGCTCTACCATGTGCTCTTCATCTGAAGAGTGAATGTACATGCCAAGCTTCTCTCTACCCTCGACCACTTCTTCGATGCAGTCTTTGCGGTATTTCATTCGACCACCAAACTCGTCTGTCAGCAACACAGAGACCCCATAGCTGCACCATGACATGTGGCCGGCATTGCCGGTGTCTACGTGCCACCAGATCCCGTTGGGTGGAGTAGGCTGAACTCTCCAGTAAGAGTTTTCATGTAGCTCGAAATTGACAATTTTTGAAACACCGTCAAGAACCTTTTGGACGATGGGCGGAGTGTCGTCAGTAAACCTTACATTGGTGTGGAAACTGTCGGCAGAAGCTGTCGCCTCTAGAAGGTTCTCAGCTTCTTCAAGAGATATGACATCTTTAACTAGCTCACGCATTGATCACCTCAACATCACTAGCGTCGAATACTTTCATAATCCCGCTGTCCATCAGAACCTCTATATTGTCATTGGGGTGGTGAGGGTATTTTCCAAGTAACAAGAACGGCTCTTGCTTTCTTACGGAAACGACAACACCGTGACCAAGGTTCTGCTTCTTGGGTGGCCACCAGCACCCAATCACCTGATTAATAAAGACTATATCTCCAACATTCACTTCAGATACCTCTGCGCCAGGATGATAGATCCCCCTAAGATGACCCCCATAACAAGCACGGATATCACTGCATCTGAGATAGCAGCTAATTGTAGTTCAACCAAAGCAGATTCAGCCACGTCTACAAAGTCCTTTTTCAATCAGTTCCGCCGCTCTTCTGCCAAACCACCCTTGAAGACTCCATGCTAAGCCAGTGTCGATTAACTGTTGCCAAGCATCGATGAACTCTGTCTCGTCTTTCGCTGCTTGGACACCTTCTGCAATGTCAATAGCTTCTAGATTCGTCATAGTACCTCCCCCTGTGTTGTGCAGCTCCAGTCATTCTCGGCGACAGACTGATACCAGTCATCAGCATCAGGGACAACATGTACAGGGTACTCAAAGTTCGCAGAAGCAATGTTGGTCGAGATCTCCTCTGCTCCATTCTTGAGATGGAACCGGCGTGCCATGTCTGTAGTTGGAGAAAGAGTGACGACTCGGGTGGCTAGAGAGTGCTCTCTAACGCTAAACAATAACTTCTTAATGATTGTCTTTCCAGCACCTCTACGAAGGCTCCACACAGTATAGGGAACCAAGATTGTGCCAATACCAGACGTCATCTCGCTAAGCTCCATAATGTCTTTGGGCACGTCGATAGTACGAGCCACACAACAAAAAGCAACATATTCGCCGGTAGACGTTTTCAAACCGTATACCGTTCGTCCTGCTGCTGTCTTAAACTTGACATTAAGCTCTGGTCTCACCGGGTCTCCGATGCTCCAAAGTTCTGGCATTAATGTTACGTTCTCAAGTACACACTCTTCTGCTTTCATTCGCTTACTACCTCTAGTTCATTATTATCAGCATATCCGATTTGACCATCTTCGTAAAGAATACCCCAGTCCCACGTTCCTGCCTCAGCTTGAACGTCAGGAGAGAAACTTAGTGATGGATTCTTTTCAACGACAACTCCGGTCATACCGTATGATCTATCATAAACTAGTACACCTACGTCTACACGCTTTTTATCCTTCATTTTTCTTGAACCCTTGCATGGTTAACATCTTGTCATTTTCATTTCTAACGTGTGTTCGACGAAATGTAAAGATACCGCCGATGTGGGGATACTTCACGCTAGTAGTCTGCTCTGCTACTTCGATCAACTTCGCAGGTGTTCTTGACCCATCATCCGGATCACTCACAACATACACTTCCATTCCTTCCCAAGATTCTACTGACATAGCTTACCTCTTTGAAACATTTTCTGCGGAAATCGTTTTAAGCTCGCCATTCGGGAGAAGCCAATCATTAACAATATCTCCCTTTTCAGTGACATACACATCGCTCATGCAGACAACTCGGTGTGTAGTGTTAGGCTCATACATTCCAGGTAGGCTTGAGTTGTACTGGCCACGAACTACAAGCTTGCCGATGTCACCCGACTTGAAACGTGGAGCCTTCACTTTCTTAAGCTTACCCCCGACTGCCTTAAGGAGCCTGTTGGCTGATGTTGCTTTGAGAGCACCTGCACTCTCACTAAGAAAGGCACGTGTTTCGCAAACTGCTCGGTACACACCTGGGCGGTCATTCTTCCACATGCTGGCGTAACCCTCATAGAGGGAGACAGCATGCACGAGATCCTGCTTCATCTCTTCATCGGGTGCCCACGCGTTTCCTTGCGCAATCTGCTGACCCTCAAAGATGAGCCTCGTGAGGAGGTGCATCTGCTTTTCAGACATCTGCTTACCTAAAACCACCCGACCTCGCATGTCACTAAGGACGCCAATCTCCCACCCATAGTTCGCCGGGCATTCCTGAGTATAGGCTGCAACGGCAACATCAAGCTGAGCGGTAAGTTCTGGATTCTTATTTTCCGCAACGGGTACTCCTTCTTCGATCAAAGAATCAAGCCAATTACGCTGCTTTGTACTAGTACCACGATCTCTCTCAAGTCGAGAGATCATGTCGTTAATAAACCGGTGACGCCAGTCGTTCGCAAACGGGGACTGAGCCCACGCAGCGTGGAGTTCTTGAGCCTGCTGAAGACGGAGCTGACGTGATTTGCGTGGCATGTGCTTTCCTTAGCTGCGGTAGAGAACCATTCCCCTACCTTCTTACATTTATATTATACCCTATTTTAGGCTTCGTTTGCACGATTGTCGGAAACTTTTCTAAGATCAATGAGTAGATTACGGCCGACACGACCGTCGACCCACGACCAAGAAACGTGAGCCCACATTCCTTCAACTTCTACCACGATACCGGTACCTGTGGTTACCTTACCCTGGCGGAAAAGCGTCACAATATCACCCGGTAGGAACATGCACATCCTCAACTACTCGTAGTCTAGACTCAGCGAACTTTTTAATATGCCCCTCTTTACCCAAGACAAGGGCTTTTCTGCTAAGCACCCCCTTCGAAGGATGCCGGTCCTCTTCGATACCGACCACGACACCTACTGGTACAGACTTGCACACCCGGCGGATCTGAATGCGACCGACATCCGGATAAGTCCAGCCTAGAACGATTTGTGCAACGTAATCACCGACTTTCATTTGATCATCCTTAAGGCATGGGGCTTGTATTTCCCAATCGTAGCACGATCGTCATCAAGTTCAATACCATACACCCAGTCACCGTCGTAATCGAAACCAGTAATAAGCACTGTTCGGCTCATGTATTTTACCAGATCACCGATTTTCACTGATCACCTCAACTTCGGGATCGTTTGTTCGCATCCCATGATCGACTTGCCCATCTTCGTAGAGCACTGTCATATAAGAGCTTGTCTCTGAAATCTCAACAACAAGGCCGTTTTGACCATAGTGTGAATCGTATATCAAGTCACCGACTTTCATCAAGCACCGTCTCAATCAAGTTTGTCTGGATAGTACTGATACGATCACCGTTCGGTGCGTTACGATCAAACCACATGACCTCAGCGCAGGTGTAGTCCTGCCTTTGATCTTCATTGGGAGTCGCCTTAAACGTACGAAGTCCGATAAAGATACCAAGCTCTCCGGATTCAGAGTTCTTGTTTCTTACAATGTCACCTGGCTTACAGCCGTGTTGCATAACCTCCATTAAGACGCCTCCGCTTTTGTATACCGGCGGTGAAAAGAGCCGCGGCTGTAGTTGAAGGTGCCACCCGTCTGGCCGTCTTGCCATACGACATACTGGACCATCGGAATAATCGCTATAGATTCTGGACATTCGGGATCGATATCTCGCTTGTTCCATGTTTTAATGATCTGGACTACGGTGTCATCTTTACGAGTGGCAAGATGGCGGCGTTTGGATTGGTACAAGTCTCCTGGTTTCATGCTACCACCTTCTCAAGCTTGGTCATCTTGATGAAGACTTCGCGGCCAGAGTTCAGGTCAAGCAGCTTAGTCCAGCCGCCGGTTGCGTTGTAGTAGCTAAAGCTTTCACGACAACGAGCTCGAAGGACTCGATAACCAGTTCCTCGGAAGAGCTTAGTTCTTCCACCTTGAGGAGGGAGGCGACTTTCGCCGGCGCAGTCAAAGTTAATACTGAAGGTATCTTCACCCGCAGCCAAGGCTTCCTCAGTGGCTTTGCGCTTTTCTTCGCGCCAGCGTTGAGTATCTTCAGCTGTGACGTGATAATTCGCATAGACGTGGTCTTTCTTGAACCGACCCCGGGTGCGATCGAAGTCGTCTTTGAACGCTTCGTCTTTAACTTTAACAATATCGCCAGCTTTAAATTGTGCTTTTACTCGTGCCATGATAGGCTCCTGTGGATTGGGTTAACAAAAGAAAAGGTATTTCCTCATTCCTTATATTAATATTATACCACAGAAACGTACGTGCTTGCACGATTGTCAAATGTTTTTGGATTTATTTTTGCTTTTTATTCTAGCAATCCGCCAATGATGTCGTCGAGTGTTCTTCTAACTCTTTTGTCATCACCGAAATCGTTGGGATCAAATCCCATAACCAAGCGATACTTGTCAACCCAGTTTATGATCGCGTTGGTGAGTGCTTTCTCTTCTGAAGCAAGGGCAGGGTTTCCTGTGCCGCGTTCGTTGAGCTGCTTCTTAGAGAGCTCTTCTTTGATAATTTCTCTAAGCGTTTTTCTTGTGATGATTTTCATACTCTTCTCTCTCCTTGAGTCAGTCTAATCATAACATCTTCAAATGCATTCTCAATAGCTACAGTTATCTCTGCCTGCTTTGATAGAAGGGATTCTTTTACCATTTCCATCTCCTCAGGCTTAAGCTTAAGTTCATCTATGATGGAGTCATAGAGCGCGTACTGTATTGCATCGACCAGAATCAAGGCTTCATTGTTACCGGCTTGCTCAGAGAGTAACCGGGCCTTCTCTTCTTTAATGATTTGTCTTAGTTGTCTCTTTGTAATTTTCATGCTGGAAACCCCATA
>MDTB01182740.1_pt1 | contig 12166 bp, 14 predicted proteins | sample 811161 | NCBI WGS metagenome assembly MDTB01 (sample SAMN05326650, study PRJNA326480) | marine metagenome | isolation source: seawater | place: Mediterranean Sea | collected 2009 | reverse complement strand
TGATATTTGCATTATTTTTTTATCATTAGTAGAAACAATTACTTCTTTAAAAATTTTAGATTTTAAAGCTAAATTTATTGAATAAGCTATTATCGGTTTGCCAAAAAAATTTTTAATATTTTTATTTTTTATTCTCTTACTGCCTCCTCTAGCAGTAATAATTGCAATATTCATTTATTTAAAAACTGTAGTTCTTATCAATTAATTTTTTAATTTGATTAAGTTTTAATCTTTTCTCTAGATTACTACTATTGTAAGAAAAATTCTTTTTTATAATCTTACCCTTATTAATTTTTAAATACTTTTTTACAAGGTTATCTGAGATCAAAAGAGTGCTTGGACATATTATGTAGTATTTTTTTGATTTAATTTTTATTGAATTATCCGAATCCGAAATAAGTTCTTCATGTATCTTCTCTCCAGGCTTAATTCCTATCTCTGAAAATCCATTTTTTGGTTTGAAAATTTTTACTAAATCAAATATTTCAATAGTATCCATTATTGGGATAAAAGTTTCTCCTCCAATCATATTCTTTAAAGCCATAATTACAAAATTAACTCCTTCCGCTAATGAGATATTAAATCTTGTCATATTCTTGTTTGTTAAAAATAATTTATTTTTTTTCTTAATTTGTTCAATAAATGTGGGGACTACTGACCCTCTAGAGTTGAAGACATTTCCATATTTAACCACAGAAAATTTTTTAAAAGAATAATTATTAGCCGCAATGAAAAGTTTTTCAGCAGCAAGTTTTGATGCTCCATATAAGTTAACTGGGGACACAGCTTTATCAGTACTTAAAAAAATTGCTCGTTCTACCTTTGAGTCCACAATCGCATCAACTACATTTTGAGTACCAACAACATTTGTTTTAATAACTTCAAATGGATTATATTCACCTGACTCGACATGTTTTAAAGCAGCAGCATGTACAACTATATCAACACTTCTCATTGCCAGTTTAAGTCTTTCCAGGTCTCTAACATCACCTAAAAAATATCTTAAAGTTTTGTTAAAATCTTTAAGCTGAGCCTTCATTAAATATTGCTTCAATTCATCTCTACTGAAAATAATAATTTTTTTTGGCTTATAATCCTTAATAAGAATCTCTACAAATTTTTTTCCAAAGGAGCCAGTTCCACCTGTTATTAATATGGTTTTATTTTTAAATATCATTATTTAAAACGTTCAATTTTTGAACATTATTAGCACATAAATTATTTTTTTGAAATTTTTTTATTTTTTTTAATTAAATTTTCAATAGTTTTTACTATAAAATCAACCTCTTTAAACTTCAAATTAGGAAAAATTGGTAGGCTTAAACACCTAGAAAAATAAAACTCTGCTCCAGGATATTTTTTTTTATTTTTTACATAAAAAGGTTTTTGTCTATAACTTGGAATATAATGAACTTGAGTTGCTATTTTTTTCTTTCTAAGAATCTGCATAATTTTATCTCTGCTAATTTTAAGTTTTTCATTTTTAAATAAAATAATGAATAAATGCCACGCAGAATAATATTTGTTATTTTGAGGGAGGAAAATATTATTTTTTAAATGAGACATCTTTTTAAGATAGTATTTTGCAATTGAATTTCTTTTTTTCACAAAATTATCTATTTTTTTTAACTGACTAAGTCCTAAGTAACACTGTAAATCTGTCAATCGAAAATTAAATCCACAAACTTTTAAATTATGCATTAAATTAGAGTTTTTTTTATTTTCAATACCCCAACCATGATTTCTATATTGTCTCATTAAATTATAAAATTTAATATTATTTGTAGTAGTCATTCCTCCTTCACCCGTTGTAATCGTTTTTAGAGGATGAAAAGAAAATGTTGTTAAATCCGAATATTTGCAGTTACCAATTAAATCATTACTTTTTTTTGAATTTTTTCCTCCTAGTGCATGGCAAGCATCTTCTATCAAAAAACATTTATATTTTTTTTTAATTTTAAAAAACTCTTTTGCGTGGTTATTAAAGCCACCATTATGCATAGTAAAGATAACTTTTATTTTTTTAATTTTGTTTTTTCTAATACATTCCAACAAATTTTCTGGTGTCATTTGGCCGGTTAGAGGATCTACATCTGAAAAAATTATTCGTGCATTAAGGATTTTTGATAAATTTGCAGCTGCAATAAAATTTATTGAAGGAATTATCACAGTATCATTTTTTTTTAGATCTATTGATTTCAAAGCTAAAAATATAGCTGAAGTTCCACTATTGCTCGAAACACTAAACTTACATCCTAAATAATTTGAAAATTTTTTTTCAAAAAGTTTTACTCCTGGACCTGTAGTTAAAAATTCTTTTTTCAATGATTTATTGACTGCCTTAATATCTTCACTAGATATTGTCTGTTTGCCGTAAGGAATGAGACTTGCCATCTAATCTTTTAAAAGTTTTTTTATTACAGAATTTATTTTTTTATCAGATTGAAAAATTTTTTTTACTATCTTTTTGGAATTTTTAGGATCATATTTGAAAGCTAGTCGCAAAAGATTCATCCAATTTGTGTTATTTTTGCTTCTTATTTTTTCTATAGTTTTGATATGTTTTAAATGATTAGAACTTTTATTCTTCATGATAGTAATATTTAACTTTAAATTTTTGATTTTTCAAATAGCATAACTTGCAAGATAACCTTATTCTGGTAATTGTCGATATATGAAAATAAGAATAAATAGAAAAATATCAATTTCGAATAAAAATCCACCTCTAGTAATTGCTGAAATCTCTGGAAATCATTGTGGAAAGAAATCTTTGTTCTTAAAACACATAGCGTCAGCAGCTAAAAATGGGGCAGATTTAATAAAAATTCAAACATACGAACCTAAGGATATAACTTTAAAAAATAAGAACTACAAAATTAAATCAGGTATCTGGAAGTCGTTGAACCTTTGGTCTATTTATAAAAAAGCTTGCACTCCATTCTCTTGGCATAAGGAAGCCTTTATGTTGGCAAAAAAAATAGGCACTCCAATATTTAGCACCCCATTTAGCATCAGAGCTGTAAATTTACTAGAGAAATTAAAAAATCCAATTTATAAAATTTCATCTTTTGAAATAACTGATTATAAATTGATAAAATATATAGCTGCTAAGAAAAAACCTATTATTATTTCTACGGGAAATTCTGAAATCAATGAGATTAAAAAAGCAGTTAAAATAATAAATAAATATCACAATAAATTAATAATTTTGCATTGTGTTTCGGATTATCCAACGTTAGAAAAAAACTCTCAAATAATAAAGATTAATTATTTAAAAAAAATTTTTAAAAAAAATCTTATCGGTTTATCTGATCATTCTAATGATATTGTTAGTTCCCTTTCAGCTACAGCTTTGGGGGCGGTTGTAATAGAAAAACACTATAAAATTAATCATAAAATAAAATCTCCAGACTCAAAATTTTCTATTACACCAGATCAACTCAAAAAAATTAAAAAAACTTACTTATAGAATTCATGAGACTTTAGGCAAAAAAATTACTGAAAAAAAAGTAAGAAAAGAAACGATTTTTTTTAGGAGATCCATATTTGCATCTAGAGACCTTAAAAAAGGTACTCGAATTAAGGAAAAAGATCTAAATGTTCTTAGACCAAAAATTGGTATTGGGGCTGAAAAAATTTTCAAAATTATTGGTAAAAAATTAAAAAGAAATATAAAACGCGATGCTTCAATATTTCATAAAGATTTATTATAATGAATTTAATTTTTCAAAAAGTAAAAAATTTTAAAAATTCTGAAGCTATCTATAGAATAAACAATGATAAATTAACTAGAAAAAATTCAGCCAACACAAAAAAATTTTCTTATCAAACTCACTTGAATTGGTTAAAGAAAAATTTAAAAAATAAAAGAGAATTTATAACTTTAATTATTTTAAAAAAAAAAATTGTAGGCTTAATTAGAGAAAAAAAAATTTACAACAAACCTTATCTTTCTTGGGCTTTAGATGAAAAATACAGAGGAAAAAAAATTGGTAAACACATGTTAAAAAAGTATGTAAATAAAAACAAAAAAAAATATGTGGCAAAAATTAGAAGAAATAATCTTCCTTCAATTAAAATATGCGAATATGCTGGTTTTAAAAAATTTAGAGAGAATTCAAAATTTAGATATTTTATAAAATAAATGAAAATGATTAATTTAACAGAACCCTCTATCTCAAACAAAATTTTAAAAAATTTAGATGATTTAAAAAGATATAATAATTTTTCCGTAGATGGGGTTTATTCTAAGAAATGTTCAATATTTTTGGAAAAAACTTTAAAAATAAATAAAGTTTTAATGACTAAAAGTTGTACCTCTGCTTTAGAAATGTGCGCTCTTTTAATAAATATTAAAAAAGATGATGAGGTTATTTTTCCATCTTACGGATATGTATCAACTGTAAATGCATTCGTTTTAAGGGGAGCTAAACCAATTTTTGTCGATATAAATTCTGAGGATTTAAATATAGACATTAGTCAAATAGAAAAAAAAATTAATAAAAAAACTAAAGCAATAGTAATTATTAATTACGCTGGTGGATCCTGTGATATCGATAAAGTTATCAAATTAAAGAAAAAATATAATCTTTATTTAATCGAAGATACAGCTCAGTCTATATTTTCAAAATACAAAAATAAGTACCTTGGAACATTTGGAGACTTAGCAACCATGTCGTTTCACCAAACTAAAAATATTCATTGTGGTGAAGGTGGTGCACTATTTATTAATAACAAAAAATTTATTAAAAGAGCTGCATTAATTTTTAAAAAAGGCACAAATAAAGAAAAGTTTCTAAAAAAAAAAATAAAAAAATATACTTGGATAGATTTAGGCTCATCTTTTGAAATGAGTGAAATTCATGCGTATATTTTATTTAATTGTTTAAATGAATGGAAAAAAAGACTTAGTCAAAGAATGAAAGTATGGAATAATTTTCATAATAAATTATATATTTTAGAACAAAAGAATATGTTGAGGCGTCCTAGATTTTTTAAAAATGTAAAGCACAATGCTCATTTGTATTATATTTTAGTAAAAAGAATTTATAGAAATAAAATTATTAACTATCTAAATAAAAATAATATTGGTGCAACATTTCACTATTTACCTCTTCATGATTCACTTTTTTTTAAGAAAAATTATAAAAAAAATTTACATTTAAAAGTATCAACCGATATTGCTAAAAAACTGGTTAGACTGCCTATTTCACATAATCTTAGTAAAGAACAGTTTAATCATATAACTAAACATTTATTTAAATTTTTTAAATTACAAAATTAAAGTCTACCTAATCTTGTAAACATTATATTTTCCAAAATTTAAAAAACTTTTTTCAAAACAATTATCAAGTTTGATCTTTGAAGTTTTTGAAAATGATATTATATAATTTATTGAAGTATTTTTTATAATTTCACAATTTCCTTTGAATATACTCATTTTTTCATCATATTTTTTTTTCCAGTTTATTGTTTCTGGAATGTTTCCACCTATAACATCTCTCGTAACATAGGCTGGTCTTTCAGATATTGTTTCCCAGGATGATGCTAGCAATTTGGACAGAACATAATTATCATCCCTAACAAATAAGCTTACATCTTTGTTTTTAATTTTTGAATAATTTCTACCTTCTTCAAAAATTATAATGTCCTCTTCAGTAGTTTTATTTTTTGCCCAACTTATAAGTTCTTTATCCTCAATTTCTAAATAGTAACTTAAAGGTTTATAAAAGTTTGTTGAAACAAAATGTGCTTTTTGAATTAGAATTTGTGTAACTCTAATTAGATTATATTTGTAATCAAATATAACTGGAGAGCTACATAATAAAATTAAAGTTGATAAAATTATAATTTTTTTTTTATAACTTTGTTTTTTATAAAAGATTAAAGTCAACTCTATAATAATGAATAAAGAAAATAACATTGTAAATGACTCTGGCCTAAATGGTATAAATTTTGCTAATAAAAATTCTCTGTCAAAATAAAGAATGATGGTTAAAAAAATAAAATAGAGGTTTAAAATAATGATTAATGAAAAAAAACTATTGTTTATATTATTTTTGATTATATTTTTAAGAAAAAATAACAAAAAAATATTTATTAAAATAATTATGTATCCAAAAATCCAATCTTTTTTTAAATTCCAATCTTTTGTGAAAGGATTTGTCAATCCATCGTGCCTATCGAGAAAAATTTTATTATAATCAACAATATCAGCATTTAAATTTATAAAATAATTTTCATAAACTAAAAGTAATAAAACTGGCAGAGTAATTAAAAAAACTTTTATAAAATATTTAAAAATAATTTTTAAATCTTTTTCTTTTAAATAATAAAAAACACAAATCGCCCCTAGCCAAAAATAACCAACTAAAAAATGAGAATAAATTGCTAAACTTATTAAAATAATACTTTTTAAATATTTTTCTCTTTGTAAATATGACAGAGAAAAAATTACTGCGATACTAGCAATAACTTTTAATTCAAATGTGCCAAGTATAAAAGCAGTTCTAAACATACTCTGACCAGCCAAAATAAAAATTAATATCCCTGTTAATATTGTTAAATTTGAAAATCTAAAACTCACTGAAAAATGATAAAAAGCTAGGGCATATAGTACTAATGTTAAAGTTCTTGCTATTTTCAAGCCAACTTCAAAACCAAAAAATTTAAAGTAAAAATATAACGGCACGCGAATTATAGAAGCTCGAATGCTATCACTGAAACCTATGAAATTTTCGTTAGTATTAAAATAATGTAGAGCCCTTGAAATAAAAGCATACTCATTTGCTAAAATATGAGTCGGTGCAAAAAAAAGAGATAAAAGTATAAATATAAGTGAAAAAAATAAAAAATTTTTTTTATTAAAAGTCTCAGTAAAATTAGATTTAAAAGTCATTGTGGTTCATAATTTAAAATAGTTGCCGCTTTATTTTCAAATACTGTTTTTAGTTGACAATTTTTCATTTTACTTATGCTTTCTTTATCCAATTAATCACTTCTAGCTCATAATTATTTAGCTTTGAATTTTTTTGATAATTTTACCGCAAGACTTAAACCAAAAAAACCTGAGCCGATTATTGCAATTTTTTTCATGATCGAGATTAAACTTAATATATTTATCGAACATTTAGAGATATATTTGATTAAAGTCAAAAGTCTATTATATAGTGCTATTATTATCAATTAAGTTATGAGTGTTTTAAAATTAAATTAGTTTAAATTTTCATGAAAAAAATTTATTTAAGCTTTATTATACCAGTTTATAACTCTGAAAAAATTTTAGAAAAGTTAATTGTTAATATTATAGATTCTGCAAAAAAAATAAAAAAAAATTATGAAATAGTTTTAGTTGATGACTGTAGTGCTGATAATAGCTATCTTAAACTAAAAAAACTAAAGAACAAATATTCTAGAAATATTATTAGAATTTTTAAGAATAAAAGAAATATAGGTCAACACAAAACAATTTTTAAACTAATAAAAAAATCTAGAGGTGAAAAAATATTAGTACTTGATTGTGATTTTTTTAATGAAGTTAAATATTTAAAAAGATTGTTCAATCCAAAATATAAAAAATTTAACGTGATTTATGCGACTTTTATTAAAAGAGAAAAATCTTTTACATCTTTCATCTTTTGGAATTTTTTAAAATTATTTTTAGATAAAAGATTTGATCCTTATTTGTCTAATTATATTTTGTTAGATAAAAAGAGTATAAAGCTTATCAATAAGGTTCCCTATTCTCGTTTTTTATTGCTAATTGCTGAAATATTTTTACAAGATGTCAAAACTAAAAAAATATCATTGCCAACAAAAAAAAATAAATTTAAATCCACTTATAATCTTATAAAATGCATAATTTTAGGTCTTGGAATTATTTATGAATATCTTTTATTAAGAAAAATTTCAAAGTAATGTAGAGCATATCTTTTATGAAAAAAACTGAATTGGAATTTTTTGCAAATATAGCTAATTACAGTGGATGGCTAAGAACATCAATCATCTCAAGACATTTAGCTATTTATGAATTATACAAACTTACTTTGAAGCTACCAGGTAGTTTAGCAGAGTTTGGTGTCTGGAGAGGGAGTACCTTTTTTTTTCTACAAAAGTTAATTGAAATTTTTCACTCATCTTCTTACGAAAAAAATCAAATGTCTAATCGAAAGTTGTTTGGTTTTGACACATTTGAAGGATTTAAAAAGATTCATAAACACGATCACCCTAAATCACCGCAGATGAAAAAAAAATCAGGAAAGTATAATTTTGATTATAAAATTTTTGATAAAGCTTTTAAACATACACTTAAAAATTCAAAAATATCAAAAAGACTTTATATTAAAAAAGGTGATATAAAATTTACTTGGAAAAAATTTTTAAAAGAAAATCCTGGCGTAAGATTCTGTATGATTTTAATAGATATGGATTTGTTTGAACCAACTCAAATTATCTTAAAAGATATAATGAAATATATGGTCCCAGGTGGAATTATTATTTTTGATGAGTACGGCTACCCCGAATGGCCAGGTGAAACTAAAGCTGTCGATAAATTTATAAAAAAACATAAACTTAAGTTAAACTCTTTCTCTTGGTCGTATGGGCCAGGAGCTTATACAGTAATGAAATAAAAGATTATGGAGATTAGATTTATAGGACAATCATGTTTTTTTGTTAAAAAAAATAATACAATTATAGTGACAGATCCATGGTGTAAAGAAAGTAAAGCATTCTATGGTGCTTGGATTCCATTTCCTTATGATGACACAAAATTTTTATTAGACTATGATTTTTCAGATAAGTCTTTATATATTTTTTTATCTCATGAACACTCAGATCATTTGGATATTAAATTATTAAAAAAACTTTGTAATAAAAATAAAAATTTAAATTTTTTATTGCCAAACTTTGGAAATCACTGTTTTAATCAAGTTAAAAAAAATTTTAATCAACATAAAATTATTTTTTTAAAAGATAATGAAGAAAAAGAAATAAATGAGGTTAAATTTAGAATATTACTTGAAAAACCATTATTTAATGAACATGGTGCATGTATTATTGAAGATGAAAATACAATTTTTGTAAATTCAAATGATAGTGTAATTGAGGATTTTTCAATTAAAAAAGATACAAAGAAAACAGTTATTTATACTGGTCAGTTCTCTTCAGTTTCGCCCTACCCAGATAATTCTGAGTTAGTTCAAAAAAATCAAAGGGCAAAACTTGAGAAAGATCATTTAAATCAACAAATTAGTGGATTCTGTGAAGGAGTTAACAATATTCAGGCAAACATCGCAATCCCTTCCTCTGGTCCAGTTATGTGTATACCAAGAAAAGAAAAAATAAAACAAATGCGCCTAACCGTAGGACAAACAAATGGACCTTTTGACAACATTTTTATCAAAAAAAAAATGGAGAAAGAAATTAAAAAAAATTGTAAAATTTTCTTTTTATCACCTTCAGAGTCAATTAAGCCATTTGAAAATATCGTCTCATACAACAATAAATTCAATAATAAAAAAGAAAGATTAAAAATTTTTGATAATTTAGTTAAACTTTACAAATTTAATAAAATCAAATCGAAAATTAATAAGAGTGCAGCTAAGTCTCATTTGATTAAATTCTCTGATAAATTTAATAAAATCTTTAATAGTCTAGAGATTGGTAATGATATAATATTTGATGCTATTATTAGTGACATTAAAGTATTTTCAAGATTTAATTTCTTAAAAAATAAATTCATTTATAAAATTTACAATTATACAAATGTAAAATCAATTTTTAAGAAAATTAAACGTCCTTATTATTCAATTAATTTATCGTCTTATCATTTAAAAGAGATTGTAAAAAATTCAGTACCATTTGAAGAACTTTGGTATGGTAAGCATATTTCAGTCATTGAAAAAAATAAAGGGTACAACTCAAATATTATTAATACTTTGAACGTAATGCATAGTGGTCATCTAGCGAATTTATTAATATCTCATACAAAAAACAATGAACGGTTTGAATTAAGTTTTAATCAGAAAAAATATAAGGTAAAAAGATTTTGTCCACATAAAGGTGCTGACTTGATAAATTGTAAGCCAGATAGTAAAGGAATAATAACTTGTCCTGCTCATGGTTGGAAAATATCAATTTTTAAAGATAACTGATGCCATGCTAAATTTTTAATTTATGAAAAAAGATATTAATTATTACTCTGAGAAAGAATTAAAACGTCTTGGTTTTAAAAAGATAGGTAAAAAAGTAAAAATAAGTAAAAAATCTTCAATATACTATCCAAAGAATATAAGTATCGGGGATTACTCTAGAATTGATGACTTTGCTGTAATTTCAGGGAAAATTAAAATTGGGAAAAATGTACATCTTGCAGCGGGCTCAATTGTCTGTGGAGGGAAAAAATTAATTACATTTAAAGATTTTAGTGGAATGGCTTTTGGGAGCAAAATTATAGGCATTTCTGATGATTATTCTGGAAAGTCAATGACAAACCCTACTGTGAATAAAAAATTTAAAAAAACTAAAGAATCTAGTGTCATGATAGGCAAACACGCAATTATAGGCACAAATTCATTAGTATTACCTGGGGGATCGTTAGATGATTATTCTGCTTTAGGCTCAATGTCTATGTTAACTAAAAAAATTAATAAATTCGAAATATTTTTTGGCGTACCCGCTAGAAAGTTAAAAAATAGATCTAAAGATATTTTAAAAATCCATAAACAATATAAAAAAAATTATGAAAAAATATAAATTAAAATTTGACAATGATGGAGTAGAATTTGTCAATTTAAAGATACCTAAATCATTTTTAAATAACTTCGGAAATAAAATTTATTCAAAAATTGACTTTAAGAATCTATTTTTATCCAAAAGAAAATTTTCAAGTCTTAAATCGCACAAAGGAGTTAATCCAAGACCAGGAAGAAATCTTGCTGAAAAAATGGATACTGACTTTTTTTTTAGTAACAAAATATTGATAAAAAAATTGAATGAAATTCTTGGTATAAATTGGAGAGTTCTTGATTATAAATTTGTTGTAGGGATGCCAGATAGGTTTATACCTACATGGGTCATCAACAAATGTAAGGGCATTGCAGCACCCAATCTTGGTGCTTTTTTGAAATATAGAAATCAAAATTGCACTTTTTTTAGAGGAATCGATTTTCACCAAGACATAATTGATTTTCCTACAAGAAATCCCGATTTTATAACATTCTATTTATATTTGACTGATGTAAGTGAAACAGATGCACCTATTCAAGTTTTAAAAAAATCTAACAAAATTTTGAAACAGGTTTTTCCACATAAATTAATTAAAAATTTAAAAAAAAAAAATTTTTACACTTTTATAAAAAATAAAAAAAAAATTAACCTAGAAAAAATTACTTTGACAGGAAATAAAGGTGACGCTTTTTTTTGGCATCCTTTTTTATTACACGGGACTTCAAACTGTAAATCAAAATCACCAAGAATTTCACTTAGAGTTCTTTTTGATAAGAATTCACATGTAAATAAAAAATCAAAACTAGATAAAGTAAATAATAAAAATAGATATAAAATGACATCATCCATTACAAGAACAGATAAAGATAAAAATAGTAGACTAAAAAAAAGTAAATAAAATTAAAATGAAAAGAGCTGCCTGCATACAACCAAATTTTTTTCCATGGATTGGTTATTACGAAATTATTAAATTTGTAGATATATTTTTAGTTTTAGATGATGTTCAGTACACTAAACGTGATTGGAGAAATAGAAATTATATAAATTTTAATGGAACAAAAAAATTGATTACAATACCTGTGGAAACAAAAGGTAAAGTTAATCAAAAATACTCTTAAATTGTTTATTTTTTAGATTAGAGCAAATATATTCAAGAACTAATGCTTCATAGTTACTTGCAGCTTTATAATTATTTTTTTTGGTTAGCTCTTTATCCATTTTAAAATTTAGATTGAAAAATAAAAATTATTTTCAGTGCATAAATCAAGCCAATCGAGCTATTAGTACTGGTCAGCTACACGCGTTGCCGCGCTTCCACATCCAGCCTATCAACGTAGTAGTCTACTACGGCTCTATAGGAAGAACTAGTTTTGAGGTGGGTTTCCCACTTAGATGCTTTCAGCGGTTATCCCGTCCATACTTAGCTACCCGGCACTGC
>MDTB01110439.1_pt1 | contig 12166 bp, 16 predicted proteins | sample 811161 | NCBI WGS metagenome assembly MDTB01 (sample SAMN05326650, study PRJNA326480) | marine metagenome | isolation source: seawater | place: Mediterranean Sea | collected 2009 | reverse complement strand
CCAATTTATCGACGAGACAATAGCGAGCAATAAAAGAGAACGAGACCGCGAATTGTCGGAATTCGGACAATATGTCAATATTTATTTAGTTCAAAATAAAAATGTTGTTAAAACTACACATAGTGCAACTTTTCAAATCATTGTTGATATGATCAACAGTAAAAAAGCTGTGAATTTATTGGCTGGTTATGATAAAATAAGTAAATTATTAACCATTGAAAAGGAAGATTATAATATATATTTATCGCTGCAATAAAGATATATTACTTGTTTTTGCATTATGACCAACCTTGTAAATAAAATGCAGATAACCATACTAACCAAAATACAGGTAGTATCAATTCTATTTTGGCAAATATTGCTATAATTATTGCTAAAATAGATTTTTTAGTTGCTTCAATATAAGAATTATATGTACCATCATCACTCGTTAAATACTTAGCACCATCAATACCCAAAATAAAAAAAGACCAACCAGCAACTAACATAAATCCTAATAAAAAATGCGTATTCGAAAATATATTTTTTAATTTTTTCAAAGGACTTACGCTACCATATACACCAAATATTCTTAACAAAGTTATTACAACAAATATACTAAATGATATTAAAACATGAAATCTATGTTCTTGATCCATATTAAATATTTTTCTGTTTTCTGTCATATAATATATACATAGATTTTTGGTTTACGATTTATAAAATGGAGAGAATTATAAAATTTCGCAATTATTTGTTTGTTTTCTTATATTATTTGTATTTAAATATGGCATTAAACAAGCACAAAAAGGGTCTTGTTCATCTATTAAATTTTTTTGTTCTGTATTTTGTTGAATTGTTTTGTTTTGATGTTCTATTTTTTCAGTTTCTTTTTCTATACTGTCCAATATTATCTCTATTTTTTCCAGTTCATCTAACTCTTCCTTTTTCTCTCCACTTTCCTTGATTGAAATGGTTATCTCATCGTTTTCATTTATAACATCTTTATTTTCTTCTATTTTATTTGGAGCTTCTTCTGGATCCGACAAAATATCCCATTCTTCTTCACTATGAACATTTTTACTCATATAATAATGTAAATAAAAAAAAGCTGTCTCCTGTCTTTATTTTTTTGGTTTTTAATTGTTTTTTGGTTTTTATTAGTTTTGGTTTTAATTATTTTTCTATATTGACATATTGTCCGAATTCCGACAATTCGCGGTCTCGTTCTCTTTTATTGCTCGCTATTGTCTCGTCGATAAATTGGGCGAAACCATCGGACGCCAAATAATGGTCCTTATCGTAGTGGAAGGACGCCTTAGGGCAATCCGCGTATATGTCCACTTCGGTATCGGCATCATAGTCTGTGGGTTTTGAATGCACCACGGATTGTTTGGTAAAATAACGGTAGGTAATTGCTGCTACTGTTGCTGTTGCTGCTATAATTGGATAAGACATAGTTGTAGTAGTAATGTAATAGTTCTCGCTGTTGAATGTATATCCCATGTAAGAATTGTTTCATTTCAATTTATAAATCGCGTTTCGATGCTGTGATACTGTGAATTAAAAAAGTCTCCCTCCTAACTCCCTGCTATTTTTTATTTGTTTTTTTTTGTTTTTTATTTGTTTTTTTTGTTTTTTATTTGTTTTTTTTAGGTTTTTTTTAGGTTTTTTTATTTTTTATTTAAGTGTATCGTTATATTTTAAGGCGTATTGTATTTACATTTTAACTTGAATCATTTCAATGACGTCTGCCATTGGGACATCATTGTTGTCGCACCATTTCATAAGGCTATCTAATCGCTTTTCTAAGGTTTCAACGACTTTTTCTGCTTTTTTCGCTGCTTTTGCCTCTAATTTCTTTTGAGCCTTTTCACGTTGTGCTGCCTCCTTAGCTAGCTGTTTGTCTAGCTTTTTGTCCGCCGCTTTTAGGCTAGGAATATCCTTGCAAATTTTCTTTAAGGTTTCGATGCTACAATTTTCACGGTCGAATTGGATACCATAGTTCTGTGCATCAATCTTTGCGAGCCATTTTTTACGCTGCTTGGCCTCCTTAGCCTTTGCTTTTTCAATCTTAGCTATTTTCTTAGCTGCTTTTTTAGCTGCTTTTTTAGCGGCTTGTTTGCCTACTTTAAAGCCTAATTTCTTAACAGATTTGATTGCTTTAGCTTCAGCCTTAGCTGCTTTTTTCCTTTCTGCTTCAACTATCTTATCTGCTTTCTTTTTAGCTTTAGCTAGTGCCTTAGCTTTTGCCGCTGCTAATTTCTTAGCTGTTCTCATTGTTAGAGACTTTTTGCTGGTCATTGTTGTAGCCATATTAACTTTGGTTAGAGTTTGTTTTAGGTTTGTTGTAATGATATTTTTTTTTATAACTTTTTATCGTGTTTGTTTATAATATTCACATGTAAGATTGATTCGATTTCAATTTAGAAAAAAATTGTGAATGTTTTGTAGTTTTTGTGAATTAAAAAAGTCTCCCTCCTAACTCCCTGTTATTTTTTATTTGTTTTTTTATTTTTTTTTTAGGTTTTTTTCGTTTTTTATTTGTTTTTAATTGTTTAAGGGTTTGGGTTTATTTATTTTTAAGGATTTGGGTTTATTTATTTTTAAGGATTTGGGTTTATTTATTTTTAAGGATTTGGGTTTTGTTGGACGTAAAATAGTGTAACAGGTTTGTCTGCTATTTGGGCTTCGAGTTCGCCTACGACGTCTTTTAAGGTATAACCGTTCTTTTGTGCCCATAAGAGGAGTTTAAGGCTCTTCTTTTTAAGGTTATCCGACAATCTTTCTGCCTTAGCTAAGGCTTTTTGTTTTGCCGCTTCTACCTTAGCTTCCTTAGCCTGTTTCGCTGCTAATTTCTTAGCGGCTCTACGCTCCTTAAGTTCTTTAGCTTTTCTCCTCCTGTCAGCTCTAAATATTAAGGATACAGCATATTCTATCTCCTTCTGAGACCTAATTCTAGCCTTACGCGCCTTAATTGCCGGTTTCAAATCTTTAAGGTAAGATTTGGTAAAGGCAGCAATAGGCAAATTGTATTGGTTGAATACTAATCCGGACATAATTGTATGAATTTTGTAGAGTTTGTTTTAGGTTTGTTGTAATGATATTTGCTTGTTAAGTTTTTATCTCGTTTGTTTAATAATTCTTACATGTAAGATTCATTCAACTTCAATTTATATAAAAAAAGTTGTTTATTTTTATTTTTATATTTTGTTATTTTTTATATTTTTTGTTTATTTTTTATATTTTTTATTATCAGTGGTGTTTAATGGTGGACAACCCCAACGATGATTCCACCCATCGTGTGTTGGTATATCGTCATCTTCATCATCCGATTTGTTTATAATATCTTCTATATCACTATCCCACTCCTCATCGTCATCGGTTTCTTCCTCACTATCCCATTCTTCCTCCGATTCATCATCATCCATAGGAAGACCAGAGCAACTCCACTTTTTAGGTTGAGGTTCATCTATATCGCTATTGTCTCCTACAATAAACTCATCATCTTCAGCAACAAGTGCCTTGTCTACATCCGATATTCTTAAATATTCTCCGATACGTGAGACAAGAGCACCCGGTAATACACGCCCCATATCACGCCATATACTCGAAAATTCCAACAAACTTTCGGCGAAATCACGCTTATGAATTCTGTATTTACCCCTGTTATTCCATTCAATGGTTGTGAATTTATGTCCACGTCTACTGGTGTAATAGTTTTCATCACCATTGATATAGTCTTGTTTTCCCGCTCTATTAGCATCATAACAATGCTGATAGCGGTCTACAGCACCAGAGACAAATTTCTCGTCCTCGAATCTTTTTGGTGCTGTGCGCCTGCGACCTGATCGTCTGTGTGGTTGTATCATATTCATTATAATTAGTGTTTTGATTAGGTTTCTTGTAATTAGTATGTATTTAGTATTAGTATACATATTACATGTAATATCTGATAAACTTCAATTTATACAAATGGGTTGACTCTGGATGGGTTGGACTGAGGGAAGGTTGGACTGAGGATGGGGTTGGACTGAGGAAGGTTGGACTGAGGAAGGTTGGACTGACTAATTAATACCACACAAAAATATATTAAAACCAGTAGCTCAGTATACATTATATGAACTTTGTTTATAATGGATTTCCTACTGATATCGTTATGAAAAAATTTAAATTATTTTGGCAGTATCCTGTCATTACAGAAAAAACATTTTATCAACAAAATAAAGATACACCCGGATACATCGGGATGCCATGGGCTACTATCATCGATAAAAAATATCATCCTAAAATCATTCTTAACTTAATCGATAAAAATATATTTACCTACAATAATTATACTTGTTGTCAGCATATATCTTTTAGGCAACTCGTCCCATTATTTCAAGCCATTGGAATTAAAACATTATATACACCACATAAAACAATTGGAGAAGACCAAATTTTAGGAATTAAAATAAAAGCCTGTCCATTATATGCTGTTAATGTTGAAGATGATAGTCGCAACAAAACATTTGTTGAATTCGATGATAAAGGTTTCATTGAAAAGGAACGTAAATATTTATATAGCTTTCAGGGGGCTTACGACCAAAGATGGTACATGACTGATGTTAGACAACGTTTGTTTGACATGAAACATCCACCCAAAACTTACGTCAAAAATATTGGTGAATGGCATTTCGATAAAGTAGTATACAACGATAAACAAAACAACAAAGGAGAATTAAATATTAACGAAACACACACACAAAATAAAGAAAGCTATAATGACCTGCTTCTAGGTTCCAGATACTGTTTATGTCCATCAGGTTCCGGACCAAACTCTATTCGGTTTTGGGAAGCACTCGCTGTTGGAAGCATACCAATATTACTTTCTGATACTTTAGATTTACCCAAATACGACGTGGAAGGGGCTGATGGTTGGGACGAAACTATTATACGTATTAAAGAATCAAATATTGAAACGATTCCCACCATTTTAGAAAATATTAGTAAAGATGATGAAACTAAAATGCGCACTAATTGTTTAAAGGTTTACAAATACTTCAAAAATAATTTTAGTGGAGAGAATTTCAATAGTCTCGATAGTAAAACGGATAGACCTATTATTCATTACTGTTGTGGAAGTTATTCAAGAGGTGTTTTCGGTGGTGTAGCAAGATATGATTATCACGTTTCTTTAGCATTTCCTAACAGAATATTCTTTGAAGGACCACGAGAAAAATCCAATATGTTGGGTTATCTTAACACATTACAAAATCCTATCATCATAACAGATAATCATTTGGCTTGTGATATTCCTAATGAATTTGATATCATATTGGTTCATCACGGTGTTGCAAAAACACACGCCGATAGAGAACCTAATTGGAATAAATATTGGAGAGATTTATGTTGTAATGGACAAGCAAATATGCTACAACATAGAGATCCTGCGACGACAAAAATCATTAGTATCTCACAATTTTGCACCGACGAATTCACCAAATATTATCATGAACTTTATACCAAATTCGAACGAACAAAAATATTACACACAAGTGAATTAAATGAAAGATATTTTAAACAAAAATGGAACGATAAACCTATAGTATTGGGAAACTGGAAAGATGTTAACAAGGGTAAAAATGTCATAAAACATTTGATGTTGAATCAAGATTTCATATTCAATGATTTACGCGTTCACCCTGACCAAAAAGGAATTATCGATTTTAATTATAGGAAACAAAGTATATATCTTAATAGCGATATATTTTTACAATTGTCTTTATGTGAAGGAAATTCATACTCTACACTAGATGCTTTATTATGCGGTATTCCTGTGGTTTCTTCCAACGTAGGACTATTCTATAAAGATGTTCCAGAAGACTGTTTTGTTAAAATAGAATGGCAGCGCAATAATGACGTCGAATATGTAAAAAGTAAATTACAAGAAGCGTGGAAGAGACGTGATGAACTTAGTAGAAAAGGCAGACAATGGTATCTCAAAAATTGCGGTTTCGTTCAATGGTGTAAAGCCATGAAAAAATATATTGAAAGATATTGAAACATATTAATTTAGGTTTAAAATATGATTCTAGTGGAATTAAATAAATTATTATTTAAACATTAAATAGTAATTTATTTATAAATGACAGTAAAAGAAGATGTTCAAATATATCATCAATTTTGGAATGATTTCTTGAAAAAAAATGGTCATTACATTGAAACAGTCGCTATTCACTCCGCTAGACAAGATGATGGTTCCATATTTAATGAAATATTCAAACATAAAAAAAAATATTATGTAGATATTAATAATTGGAATCTCGATAATAGGATCCCTGTTAAATTTGATTTAATCGTAATCAATAACGTATTTTTTTATTCAAAAAATCCTACATTGTGGTTAAACAATTTATTAAACTCATGTAAATTTTTAATTTTACAAGATATAATTGACCGAAAACGAGGGGGCAAAGAAGGCGATATGACCATACAATTAAACGATACAACAGACCGTGGTGATTCAATGCGGTATTCGTTTTCACATTTAAATCAAAAATCATTGTCCAAAATACAATATGATGTGTCTGAAAAATTTAAAAATAAAATTATAGATGTCGAATTTTATAAAACAGAATCATTACTCAGTAAACATTTTATCGCCAGTTTTAAAGGCGATTGGTCTCTCATTAATGATAAAATTGTTCGTATTGACGATTTTCCGACAGGCATTCGACCAATTCTTGATGATTTAGAACCAATATATAACGTATTAATGGAATTTGAAAAAAGAAAAATACGATTTGTTTTGGGTATTGTTCCAACATTATTGACCGATGAAATGATTGAACGACTAAAAACATTTAAATATCTTATATTAGCACAACACGGTTATAATCACAAATATAATGAACTTAGTAAAAAATTAATCGATAATAATGACCCATATAATGATTGGTGTTGTATGGACCAATTCAATGAATTCGAGGGTATGAATACAGAAAGCATTAAAAAACAACTAGAAGAAGGGAAAAAAATTTTAGAACGCATTGGTCCTATGAATATTTATATACCACCGTGTAATCGATTGGATGCAAATACATTAAGCGTTTTAGAAGAAATGGATATTAAAGTTATATTAGGAGATAACATACGTTTACAATCCACTAAAATACAAGTGGTTCCATCACAAGTTTATGGTAGAGTAAAAGATTTAAACAATAACAATATTAAAGCATCGGTATTCACCTTTCATGCAACTTGGGAATACGATGACTTGTCTCGCAAAAATTACAATAAACAAATATGGGACCAACAACTAGACTTGTTGATGAAGGAAATTCATTCGGTTGGTGGTGGCGCTGGTGCTACCGGTGGGGCTTCTAGTAGTGCTGCTGGTAGTGCTGCTGGTGGGGCTAGTGATATTCCTACAAAATTAGAACGAATTGGCACTAATTATGGAGGTTGGGTGGTTCCAGAAAATCTAGGACTAAACGAAAATAGTCTGGTTTATAGTGGAGGAGTAGGCGAAGATGTTTCTTTTGATTTATTACTACACGAAAAATATAAATGCAATATATTACTTATTGACCCTACAGAAAAATCTAAAAAACACTTTGAAGAAATTAAAAAATATTATAAATTAAATAAATGGAAATTTACAGGTGATATACAAAAAGATTATTATGGATTATTATATCCATTAAAACCTGACTTTGATAAAATTCAATATTTAGATATAGGATTATGGAACAAAAAAACAACACTCGAATTTTATAAACAAACAAACGAAAATTATTGCTCACAAACATTTATTCGAGATATGTTTGGTGAAAAATATGATAAAGTTCCAGTTGATACTATTAAAAATATTATGGATAGTAATGGTCATAAACATATTGATTTATTGAAATTGGATATCGAGGGTTCTGAAATTAAAGTTCTCTCCAAAATGCTTGATGATAATATTTATCCTAGTTATATTTGTGTTGAATTTGATTTATTGATTAAAGGAAAAGATACTAATGGCAAAACACAAAAACTTGCTAATCGACTCGTTAGTTTAGGTTATAAAATATTAGCAAATGATAAGCTAAACATTACATTCAAATATATGAAATAGATATTTTATATGAATTATATTATTTATGGATTGATTTTAGATTCTTGTTATATTTATTATAATATGAATCATCTATTGCCCAACCTAATTCTACAACAGTTGGTCTCCTAGTTTTAGATTTTTGCTCTCCATTAGATATTTTTATTTTGTTTGTAATGTATTTTAAAAAACTATTGCGACGAGGTATCCATCCTAAATCTCCTAGTAAAAATTCGTCTTCTTCCATAACTAATGGATCATTAGTTAATCCCATTCTTTTTTTCGGTATGGTACTAAATGTTGTATTCAATTGATTTAATATCCAATATTTTGGTATTTCTTTACTCATATATTTTATACAAAGTTTTTAATTATTCATAAAAGATTAGTTATCATTATAATTATTTTATATACATATTTATATTATGAGCACAAAAATAATATTGAAACGGTGGAAAAAAGAACAAGCTAGAATTAAACAAGAAACAGGTGGCAATGGAGACGTATATAAATTATTATTAGACCTCCGAAATTCTTATTCACAAACATTTAGGTTATTACCCAAATGGCATCACAAAATGAAATATGCTAACCAAATATGGCATTGCGACCTTATTTGTCAATATATACAATATTTAGAAGATGAACTTAATGAAACCATATACAATCTTAAAATGGCTGAACAAGGATTTGATGAACGCAACAAAACGTTTGGTTTCGATAAATATGTCAATCGAAAACTTAAAAAATATCAAGAATAATAAGATTATATACAATTAAATATACAATTAAATATACAATTAAATATACAATTAAATATACAATTAAATATACAATTAAATATACAATTAAAATAAATAAATATACAATTAAATAGGTAATTAAATATATATATATATAATTAAATATATATAATGGATAAAATTCTAGAAGAACTTAAACAGGAAAATATATGTTTTAAATGCCACTACCTACTAGATTCTGAACCTGATAAGTATGATGAACACGTTAAAAATTGTGAAGGTGAAGATTCTAATATTATTACTACTAAGTTTTACACAAATAAAGAAATAGAATATAAAGCAGCACAAGCAATTAAAAGAAAAAGGTCCATGTATTTTACTACTACTTTTCTAAAGACAGATAGACCAGCTACACGATAATTATTATAATTATTTTTTTGTAAATAATAATTATAATTTGTAATATATATGAGTTGTTTATTTAATAGCATGAATTATTTTTTCCCCGAAAATAGTTATGAAATTCGTCAGAAAATTTGTGATTATTTGCAAAATGGTGGAGTTGTCATAGAAGGTTTAGATACACATTTGATTTTGTCTTTTGAAAGAAGTGATTATATACAATGCATGAGAAATACAAGCACATGGGGTGGAGCTATCGAAATTCAAGCCGCATGCAATATATGGAATACAAAAATAATTGTTCATAATATTCGCGACAGAAACGGAAGCAAAATAGAATTTGTTCCAGTATCTAATAACTGTGATAAATGTATAAACATCACGTGGAGTGGCGGACATTATGAACCCGTGAGACATTAAAAATTAGTTTGTGTGGTGTGGTGATGTCTTTGTTGAAATTACCAATATATTATTCTAGCTTCGCGGTATTTCAAGCCATTTAATCCAGTAAATTCTTCTTCATTCAAACTTTGTAATGTTTTATACAATCTATGCACCATATGACATATATACAATTCTATTATAATACCCACCATAAAAAAAAAGGTATAGCCATTCCAATCAAAATTGTCTGAAATTGGAAGATAAAATGTTATCAACACCCAAGTAATTGATTTACTAATTATATTTAAAATGCTATATATTAAGTAGGACAAAACCATTCTTTTATTATACTTTTTCGCACCATAATAACCTATAATATTCATTATAAGCGGAATGAAATACCACACGCTGTATAACGCATAAAAAAAACAAAAAATACCATCTATAACTGAAAAAAGCTTTACACTTTTTGCCAAATTATATGCCAGAATGGTTCGATTTGTTACTCTTCCTGCCGCTGCTGCTGTCGCTGTTATTGGTGTAGTTGGTGGTGGAGGTGGCGCATTTACGGGTCTTGCGACATGAACCACAGTCCCTTGCTCTATATCTCCAGAATTTATTTTATAGGCTACCGGTGTAGTAGACCTATTCGTATTTGATTGTGAATTCTCTTCATTCATCATTAAAAAAAGATATTGCAAGATTTTTAAATACCTTTCATAAAGTGTTTATTTATTTTAATGCATAAAATAAATATTCTTTTGATTTGAGTCTTTTTAAAATAAAGTGGAGAGAATTTGAAAATTGAAATTGATAGAAATCGAGAATTAGGTGGAGTTGTGGAGTTGTGGAGTTGTTGAAATAATTCGATGATTAAAAATATATTAAATATAATTTATTTATTAATATTATATTTAATGAAAAAAGCATCGTGTGTGCTTGTTGTAAATAAAAAAAACAATACATTTCTTTCTGTATCTTTAAAAAATGATCATGACGATATGAATTTACCCGGAGGACGCGTGGAAAAAGGCGAAACATACATTCAAGCCGGTATAAGAGAAACCAAAGAAGAGACCGGTATAACAGTTTGGAACTTAAAAGAATTACATTGTGATATCGATAGTGGATGGACCGTAGTAACATATTATACACACAATTATTTGGGAAATATATACACAAGAGAAAATCATGTTGTTAAATGGTTGCCCCTCGAATATCTAAATAAATCAAAATTATGGCCTGAATACAACAGTGTTGTTCACGATAAATATATAGATATTATGAATGGTGTTAAAGGTAATATTTAGTGCCTTTTTTTTAGTTCCTTTTTTATTGTTAACTTTATTAGTTTTTGTGTCGTTATACATTTTGTCTCATTAGCATTTCTAAGTCATTCATGAAATGTTTATGCTTTTTTTGTGATGAGCGTAAAGTATGATTTTCTATTTTTAATTCAATGATTTCTGTTTTTAAATTTTCTATCTCTTCTTTTAGTTTTTCATTTTCACTTTTTTTTAAATAATTGTTCAAAGGAATTCTGGATAATTTTGGTGAGTCATATAAATTTAATTCACTTTTTTGCGTTTGTTTCGATTGATAATCCAAATGCATTTCATTTAAAACCTTTTCTATTCTCAATTTTTTATTTTGCTTTTCTTGTTTTTGCCTTTTATATTGTGCAAATTTGTCTAATTTATTTAAATAGGTTCCATTTGTGTTGCTTGTCGTTTTACATTTTTGATTTGGAACTACGCTCTCATATGGATTTCCACTACCCAAAGGATACATTATAAATATTAATAATGTATTCTTTTTAATTTATTGTTTTTTATGTTTTCTGGTTTTTTTATGTCGTTTATGTGTGCGTTTTTTATGTCGTTTATGTGTGCGTTTTTTATGTCGTTTATGTGTGCGTTTTTTATGTCGTTTACGTGTGCGTTTTTTACGTCGTTTACGTGTGCGTTTTTTACGTCGTTTACCACCATTTTTTCTTGTTGATGGATCATAATTTGGTTTTATTTTAAAATCGGACGTCCATTTGGCAGAATCACTGTGCGCATCAGGTTTTTTCTTTTTATCGTTCAATAAATCAAAAACATCTCTAGCTAGAGGACTTTTATAAAGTGTTCCATCTCTCCCTTTCCAAACATCTTGTATTTTTGGGTTTCTACTCTTTGTTTCCATATCTTTTAATTGTAATTTTTTTAGTAATTCTTCTTCTTCTTTACTTCCCGGAGGCCATTGTGGTTTATAATCTTTATTTATCGATGATAATTCCATATATATATATAAATGATGAGATAATATTTCATATTTTGGTATTTTAACAAATAAAATGTTTGATATATATATCTATGTCGAACAAGCTAAATGGATTTGGATTTCTAGCCTTAGCATTATTATTAGGATCTAGTGGACATTTTTGTTTAAAAGCATCTAATGGATTTAAACGTGTACAATACGTAATATTATGTTATATATTTTTTGCTTTAAAAATATATTTTATGGCAAAAGCATATTCATTAATGCCTATTGGTATTGCTAATGCATTGTATAGTTCTGCTATTAT
>MDTB01000413.1_pt1 | contig 12166 bp, 8 predicted proteins | sample 811161 | NCBI WGS metagenome assembly MDTB01 (sample SAMN05326650, study PRJNA326480) | marine metagenome | isolation source: seawater | place: Mediterranean Sea | collected 2009 | reverse complement strand
TTAGTTCCATCGGAATTATTTATAATTGGTATCTGCGCAAATTCTTCACCAATATTTTTTTTATCCATTACTCTTACTAAGATTTCACCTTGGTCTGTTCGTATACTTCCGCCTGGAAGTTCAACTGAGCTTCTAGATAAGATGTTAGCCACATCTTGTAGGCTAAGACCGAGCTCTCGAAGCTTTTGTTGTGTTATTTCAATGTTAATCTCATGCGTTCTAATATTGGCTAGTTCAACCTGCGTAATTCCTTTTGATTGTAAAAGCCTATCTCGAACATCTTCCGTTATTTCTCTCAATGTATTTTGCGGAACATCCGCCGAAACGATAAGGTCTAGTACTGGTCTTTTTAAGTTCACAATACTAATAGTTGGTTCTTCAGCATCTAATGGAAATGTACGAATTCCATTTACGGCATTTCTGACATCGTCCGCGACCCTATTAACATCTGTTTTTTGCAATACTTCTGCTGTAATTATAGCTGCGGCTTCATTAGCACGTGAAACAACCCGTTTAATCCCATTAATACCTCGAACAGATTCTTCAACAGCTAAGATAATTCCCTGTTCAACCTCTTCAGGACTTGCTCCAGGATAAACAACTGTTACGAAAACTTCATCTAATTCGGCATCAGGTAAAAATTCTTGTTTTACTTGTGTAGCAGAAAAGATACCTCCCGCTAGAAGGATGATCATTAAGATATTTGCAACAACGGAATTCTTCGTCATCCATGCTATAGGACCTTTTTTTTCATGATCATTCATATTTAATTTTCCGAACTAATGATAAGACGATTTGGAACAGGGGCGGCAATATCAGACGTGATTATGAGAGATTGAGACGGGATACCTCTTACTAAAACAAAGTCGGTCTCTTTAAATAATATATCTACAGGCTGAATTTTTAGTTTTCCTCCATCATCAATCCAAACCCAATTATTTTCTCTCAAAGATTTTCTTGGAATACGTGTTACATCATCAAGTAATTTCCCAGTTATACAAACATTTACATACTCACCAAGTAATAAAGGCCTACTTGTTATATTTGGATTTTTCCAGGGATTATTTATCGCAACGATAATTTTTGCCATTCTGCCTGAAGTTTCTAATGATCCTGAAAGACGTATTACCTCACCTATAAAAACATCCTTAGTATTGGATTTAATTTTAACTGAGCTTCCTGGAATATTTATCCATTTTAATCTGTCTATTGGTACAGATACTTCAACAAAGAATCGCTCGATTCCTACGAGATCACCAAGCGGAGTAAGTGTGGTAATTTGTGATCCAATATCAACGTAATCATTTTTTATTAATGCATCAAATGGAGCATAAATCTTTGTTCTTTCAAGATCAAGTTTTGCTGCCCTAACAGTTGCTTTAGCTGCCTGTAGATTGGCTTTTACTGATTCCAAATGCGGTTTCCTTAATGCCAAAAATTCTTCTTTATCTGTTGCATCTATAGCTCGTAATAAAGCCCACTCTTTTTTAGCAATTTTTTGTCGGCCTAACTCTATATTATAATTAAATTTTGCTGTTTCTAATTTAGATAATGCATTTGTTAAAATTAATTCGTAGTCGGTAGGGTCTATAGATAATATTATACCACCTTTTTTTATTATACCACCTCTAATAAATTCATCAGAAATTTCAATTACTTCTCCATTAATTCTAGATTTCAAAGAAATTTCTTGATCTGGAATAACGGTTCCTGCTAACTCCAGCTTTACTACTTCAGAATTTATTTCTGATAAAAAAGAATTAACTAATAATGCCTGTCTTATTGGACGTTTAGATTCAGCCTTTGGAGCACTTTTGACAATTATAGTAAAAACTATGTAAGAGAAAACTAATAATAAAATGCACGTAATAATTGTTTTAATTTTTTTCATATTCGTCCTCTAATTTAAGCTCTTTCATCCAACTGCCTCCTACAGCTCTATGTAATGCAATTCGATAAGATAATAAATTTGAATTAGCACTAATAACAGAGCGCTCCAATTGTTGTAATAAATTTAATTGAAATAAAACAGTCGTGTATTCTACAGCACCATTTCGATATCTACTAATAGCCTCATTATATGCATTCCTTGCTGCTTTAAATTGAATATTTAATGCTTCATTATATTCACTTTGCGTTTGTTCTAAGGTCAATGCTGTTTCAATTTCTTCTATTGCTCTTAGCGTTTTTTGTTTATATAAACTAAGTTTTTCTAAAACAATCGCTTCAGTTCTTTCTTGCTCTAATCTTCTTTTTTTCCCATCAAATATTGGAAGAATTAAGTTTCCGGCTAATGAAGAAATCCAATTATCAAATAATCCAGACGCAGTTTCTCCATCAGATTTATAATTACCAGTAAGGCGGATAGTAGGGAGCCTATCCATTTTAGCTGCATTCATTAGCCAGTCAGCTGATTCTAAATTTGCCGCCGCTTGTTTTATATCTGGTCTGCTTGAAATAACATCGATTGGTAAACCGAGCTGGGGGACTGGATCGATCTTAGGAAATGACGAGGAAGAGATTTCCTGCTCATTTATTTCTCCTAATAACGCAGATAGTTCAAGAGAAGCTATACGCTTTTTTCTTTCCGCAATGGGAATAAGAGCAGCTATGGATTCAACAGCTTGTTTTTGTTGGAAAACATCTAATGCTGTCGCAAGAGAGTTTTTAAAACGAAGTTCAATTAATTCTAGTGAGGTTTGATTAGCTTTGAGTTGTTTTTTTAGAACCTTAATTTCCATTTTACTAGCAATAAGATTATTCCATCTCAAGGCAACTTCAGCGCTCAGAGTTATGGCAGCAGTTTCATAGGCATATCTTGCCGATAAAGCATCTAATTTTGCAGATGACCTAATTGAATATAATTTACCCCAGAAATCTAGTTCGTAGTTAGAAACAATACCACTAGACCAATTATTTGAATTAAATTGTGAGTTTCTTGATGACTGATCTATTATATCTAAACCAACATCTATACTTGGATAAATACTAGCACCTTTTTTTAATGCAACAGTATTCGCTTGGTTCAGTCGTGCCCAAGACTGCTCTAAAGAAGGGTTATTTTTAAATGCTTTCAAGATTAATTTATTAAGCTCATCTGAATTAATAGCATGCCACCACTTTTTATTAATCTCTAATGCATAATTTGAGGAATTAGTTATTGAGAAACTTTCTGGAATATTAAGATTATCTAAAATGAGATTATTTGACTTATAGGATGAGCATGATGTGTTTAATAACAAAAAGATTATAAAACAGGAGCTTCTTAAGATTAATTTTTTTATAGTAATTTTCATTTTATAGTTAAATTTTAAATTTATATGTCATTTAATTCGTTCCTAATACGTAACGCTTACTAAAATAGTATAGATTACATCGGTATAAAAAGGAGATATTTATATAATAAACAATAATATTGATGAACTTCAGGATATTATTTAGTTAAAGCTGAGCGTATGATTTCTTCAACAGTCATTTCTGGTGAAAGAGTTTTAGCAACGTTTTTAATCATTTTTGATGAGGCATCATGACTATGTCCTAATGCTATTAAAGCAAGAGCTGCATCATGCAGTCTAGTATCACTATTATTTCCTGTTTTAAACCTTTCGTCTAATAAGTTCTTTTCAAAAGAATCTCTTAACTCAACAATAATTCTTTCAGCTGTTTTTTTACCGATTCCAGAAATAGATGAAATTACATCAACATTCCCGCAAGACAAAGCGTTTTGGATTTCTGTAACTGGCAAGCTTGATAAAGCTCCAATTGCTATCTTAGGTCCAATTCCATTAATACTTAATAGTTGCTTAAACATAATTTTTTCATTTTGAGAGATGAAACCAAAGAGTTTTTGGTCTGCCTCAGTTATGTGATGATGTGTAAGAATATGACATAAGTTATCTAATTTTGGTAATTTTTCGTAGGTACTTAATGGGATGAATATTTCATAACCAATACCACTAACATTTAGCACTATTCTTGATAGTTCTTTTTCTGTAAGTAATCCTTCTAAGAAAGTAATCATTTTATTAATCTATAAGAATGTGTTGTGATAAGGCAATCTAATAGGGTTGCTTTTCAAAATATAATCTCTATCTTCCCATTTCTTAAGCATGGAGAAAGAATGAATAATAACATTAGAAATGTTGCAATTATTGCGCATGTTGATCATGGAAAAACGACGTTGGTTGATGAGATAATTAAGCAAGCTGAGGTTTTCCGAGATGACAAGGAAATTGAAACTTGTTTTCTAGATAATAATGATTTGGAGCGCGAAAGAGGCATTACTATTTTATCAAAGAATATTAGCGTCACATATAATGATACAAAAATTAATGTTATTGATACGCCAGGTCATAGTGATTTTGGCGGGCAAGTAGAAAGAGTTCTTAACTTAGCTGATGGAGTATTGCTATTAGTTGATGCGGCTGAAGGACCAATGCCTCAAACTCGCTTTGTTTTAGATAAGGCATTATCATTAAATTTAAAACCAATAGTTGTAATTAATAAAATAGATAAACCGGATGCTAGGCCGGATGCAGTTCATGATTTAGTTTTTGATTTATTTGTAGAGCTTAATGCAACGGATGAGCAATTAGATTTTCCTTTAATTTATTGCAGTGGTAAGGATGGATGGGCATCTAAGGAGCTTGAAAATAAACCGGATAATATTTTACCATTAATGGATGCTATAATTGAGGATATACCACCACCAAGTCAATTAGACGGAGGTCTACAGATGCAGGTTACCTCAATAGATTATAATGATTACGTTGGCAGAATTGGTATAGGTAGAGTATTTCGAGGGATCTTAGATAAAAAAGAATCTCTTATGCATATTCGTCGGGACGGAAAACAAGACCAAGTAAGATTAAAAAAGATTTATACATTTGATGGCCTTGAAAGAAAAGAGGTTGATGAGGTTATTTGTGGAGATTTATGCGCTGTTGTTGGTATATCTGATATAGATATTGGAGATTGTTTAGGAGAATTTAATAATCCTGAACCACTTCCGCCAATTAAAATTGATGAGCCTACTATTTCTATGAATTTTGGTGTTAATGACTCTCCATTTTATGGACAAGATGGAGAGTTTGTAACTAGCCGTCATCTAAGAGAACGATTATTTAAAGAAACGGAAAGGGATGTTGCTTTACATGTCGAAGAATCAGATTGTGATTCATTTAAGGTTAGCGGAAGAGGTGTTTTACATTTATCAATTTTAATTGAAAATATGCGAAGAGAGGGCTTTGAGGTATCTGTTGCACAACCCCAAGTAATTATTAAGTATATTGATGATAAGAAATGTGAGCCAGTGGAACTTCTTCATATTGATGTGCCAGATGAGTATGCAGGAAAAGTAATTGAGGTTATTGGAACACGAAAAGGTGAAATGGTAGATATGCAGCCTCATGGAAATAGAAAAACTATTCAATTTCATATACCAACCCGAGGACTTATCGGATTGCGTTCTAAGCTATTAACAGTATCTGCCGGTGAAGCAATCGTTACGCATCGTTTTTTAAAATACGAACCTTTTAAAGGAGATATTATTCAAAGATTAAATGGTGTGTTAATATCACAAGGTAAAGGTCCTTCTGTTCCATTTGCAATTGATGGATTACAGCAAAGAGGAATATTTTTTGTAAATCCCGGTGAGGAGTGTTATGAGGGAATGATAGTTGCTGAACATTGCTTAGAAAATGATTTGGTAGTAAATTTACAAAAGACAAAACAACTAACAAATGTGCGTGCAAGTGGTACAGATAGGGCAATGAAGATAGCTCCTGCACAGGTAAAAAGTCTTGAAGAGGCCTTGGAGTATATAGACGGGGAAGAGTTGGTAGAAATTACACCTAAATCTATTCGTATGCGTAAAAGATTATTGACCGAGAACGATCGTAAGCGTCACAAGCGCAGTAAAATAAAAAGCTAGGCGCTAATATTTCTCTAATAAAAAAAAGATAATAAAACACAATCCTTATTTGAATAAAAAATTGATATTATTAATCAAGAATTTACGGGAGATATGAGTAAAAAAATAAAAATACTTTACCTTTGTACAGGAAATTCATGCCGATCACAAATGGCCGAGGGGTGGACTCGCGCCTTGAAAAGCGATCAGATTGAAGTGTTTTCGGCGGGGATTGAAACGCACGGACTCAATCCATATGCGGTGGCAGTGATGGCAGAGGTGGGCGTGGATATTTCGCAGCAGCAGTCTCAGCTATGGGAGGCATTCGTAGAGCAGGATCTGGATTGGGTGATTACTGTTTGTGGTCATGCAAATGAACACTGCCCAATCCTTCCAGAATCAATTAAAATCAAGCATATAGGATTTGAGGATCCTCCAAAATTAGCAAAATTAATAGCGGAGCAGGGAGCTTCGGAAGAGGAACAGATGAAACCATATCGTCAAGTACGAGATGAGATTCGTTTATTTGTAAGTCAATTACCTGAATTGTTATATTAATATAAATACTTAAGGATGAATTGATAACTATTTTATAATACTAATTTCATCAATCCATAGAATACTTCTATCTTGGGAGCTTTGATGGAGAATTTCTATTTGCTGTGGAAACCAGATTTCATCAATTTTTCTAAAGCGCTTAACTCTTAATGTTTTTTCTATTTTTCTATTTTTATTAAGACTTTGAACCTCTAATGGAAATAACATTTCTGCGTCTATCCAAACCCTCAGCGTATTATCGCTTTCAGGATAAGGTATCTCTATTAGCCATGCTGATCTATTAATCTTTTTTGACATCTTAATAATTTTTGCATTTTTCCACCAAAGAAACGAGAAGCTTAATTCTCCCCATGTCATTTTTGTTGATGAAATATCATCAGTAATTTTTGTAGATGAATTTGAGAATGTGTAGGTTGGTTTTAATTTAATCCATTCCATTAACATAGTATCATCATTTATTTTATATTTAGTAAGCGGTATAGATTCTCCTAATTTTGATATTATATGAACAGAATGAATAAATTTATTTGAACCATTTGGAGTCCTTATTCGTAAGGTCCCTTTTATTTCTAAAGGTTCTTTTGGAAGCCTATTTATTGCTTCATTTAGTATGCGTTCCGCACTATCACCAAAGGATATAAGAGGTATAAGAAATAAGGTTAAAATTAATTTTTTTATCATATTTTTACTTAAGTATTAAAAGGTTAATTGAACATCTTAATGAAAAGTAGATTGACGAATAGACTTTTTTTTATATAAATACGCAACTTTTCCGAATGTAAATTTCTGATCAAAGGATCATCGTTAAAGAAAATACCGCATGGTGCGGGACGAGCACTCAGCTTTTATTTAAAGAGTGGCCGATAAAGTTGGCTTAATTTACAGAAGAAACATCGGAGGATAGGAATAGAATGAAATATACAGGACCAAAAATTAAGAAAGCTAGAAGGTTAGGCATTGCGCTTTCACAAAAAGCAGAGCGTTACTTAGAGAAAAGGCCTAATCCACCAGGTCAACACGGACCTAATCGTCGACGAGGAAAGCAGTCAGATTATGGACGTCAGTTAACAGAAAAACAACGTTTAAGATATCAGTATAACTTGAGTGAGAAGCAGTTAAGAGGTGTGTTTAAGAAAGCAGCTCGTAAACAAGGCAACACAGGTGAGGTTATGCTTCAGATGTTGGAGAGTAGATTAGATGCTGTTGTACTTCGTGCAGGAATGGCTCGCTCTATATTCCAAGCACGTCAAATGGTTTCCCATGCTCATTTTCGAGTCAATGGAAAGAAGGTTAATATTCCATCTTATGTAGTTCGAGTTGGGGATAAAATAACCGTTCGAGATAAATCCAAAGAACTAGAGGCATTTGTAATGGCTCAACAGGTTGCAAAAACACCTGAATATATTACAGCAAATGATAAGGAATTAACCGCAGAGTTAAATCGTGTGCCTAACGCAGATGAGGTTCCTATTACATGCGAAATTTCTCTTGTTGTTGAGTTTTACGCACGATAATTATTCTTCTACCTATTTCTTTTTGAAATTGGTAGTTTGATTATTCTTATCGCTTGAGATGTATATAAGTTACATGTATTAATATATATTAACTCGGAGACAAGGTTATGAAAGTGCCAGTGAGTTGGCTTAAATCATTAGTTGATTTTAATGAAGCCACAACTATTTTAGCAGACAAACTTACTTTTGCTGGATTAGAAGTAGAGGCTATAGAAAAAATTGGTTCTAATTTTGATGGAATAGTAGTTGGTGAAATTCTAGAAATTACTAATCATCCAAATGCAGATAAGCTTAATTTATGTCTTGTTAATTATGGAGAAGAAGGGCCTATACGCGTTGTTTGTGGTGCTCCAAACGTAGAGATCGGAGGAAAATATCCATTTGCTCCAGTTGGAACAACACTTCCTGGAGGGTTTACCTTAAAAAAAGCAAAAATTAGAGGTGAAGTTTCCATGGGTATGTTATGTGCAAAAGACGAATTAGGTTTAGGATCTGATCATAGTGGATTAATGGAGTTAGATAAGACAATTGAACCAGGTACTTTATTTGTTGATGTTTGGGGAGAACCTAACGAAGTAATCGAATTAGAAATAACTCCTAATAGACCAGATTGTTTGTCTGTTATAGGTGTAGCAAGGGAGTTAGCAACATTATATAAATCAACATTAAATATACCAGTTATTAATTTACCTAAGAGTGATAATTTAGAACTTAAAATTCATGTAGAAAATAAGCAGTTGTGTCCACGATATACAGGACGGATTATTAAGGATGTGAAAATTGGTCCTTCTCCTAAATGGATGCAAGAGCGCTTGCAGCTTGTAGGCATATCTCCCATAAATAATGTTGTTGATATAACAAACTACGTAATGATTGAAACAGGGCATCCAATGCATGCATTCGATATTCAATCTTTCAAAGATAATGAAGTCATCATTCGTAATGCGAACAAGGGCGAATATTTTACTGCTTTAGATAAAACAGAACATAAGTTAAACGAAGATATGCTAGTAATAGCTAATAAAAAAGAGCCTGTAGCATTAGCAGGTATAATTGGTGGAAGTAACAGTGAAATAAAAGAAAATACATCAACCATTATTTTAGAGGTAGCTTCGTTTAATAAAACATCTATTCGTTCGTCAGCAAAGAAATCTGGTTTGGCTACCGATGCTTCATATAGATTTCAGCGTGGTATTTGTATACAATCTGTTTTAAATGCAAGTGATAGAGCAACAGAGCTTATCCTTAAGTATGCAGAAGCAAAATCATTTGGTGAAGTCGTAGATGTTTATGAGTCTCCAGATTGTGAAACTAAAATTAATATAATATGGGATAATATTATTTCAAAGATAGGAGTTTCAATCCCAGTCTCAGATATGAAGGATATTCTAAATAGCCTTTCTGTTAAAATTATCAACGATAATGGAGTTTCTGCCGAAGCAATTATTCCACAATACAGATTAGACCTTGAGCGTGAAATAGATCTTGTAGAAGAAATAGCAAGAGTATATGGAGTTAACAATATCCCAGATAATTTACCATCTGTTAAGGTTATTCCAGGTGCTAATAATAGTAAGTCTAATGCCATAACTATTATGCGTGGATTATTACAAGGATTAGGGATTAGTGAAATAATGAATTATACCCTTGTTAATCATACATTATTGGATTTATTTAATTTAGAGGAAAAAGAGGAAAGAGAGGAATTACCACATCCAATTAGTATGGACCAATCGGTATTACGTTCCTCGCTTATCCCTCAGCTTGTCGAAAGTTTCGGAAGAAATAATTCAAGACAAATACATGAGGCTTGTTTTTACGAGATTGGTAAAGTTTTTAAGCGTATTAATAAACAAGTTATCGAACAAGAATACGTTTCAATTGGTATTATGGGTCCATCTGGAAGAATGTCATTAGATAAAAGCTCTCGCATAAGCAATGAAGAGCAGTTCTTATGGATTAAAGGAATTATTGAAGAGTTGTTTTATAGGCTAGGGTTGACGTCACCCACATTCTCCCAGCTTTCTTTAAAAGCGTTTGAAGAAAATCAAGCAGTTAAAATTCTTATTAATGATGTTGAAATTGGAGTAATGGGACTGATTGCAGAAGAATTGAAAAAAGAATGGCGTTTTAATACTCCTATAGCTGTAGCAGAATTATCTATTTTGGAATTATTAGAAGGTATTGGAAAAATAAAACCTGTTGAAGATATTCCAATTTATCCATCTATTTCCAGAGATGTTGCACTGATTGTTGGCCAGGAAGTTTCACATGAATCGGTCATGTTGTTAGTAGATAAGTTTAAGCCCAAAGCATTAGAGTCAGTTGAATTATTTGATGTTTACAAGGGTAGCGGAGTAGAAAAAGGAAAGAAAAGTATAGCGTATAATTTTATTTATCGCTCTTTAACAGATACCTTAACAGATAAAAGAGTCAATAAGGCCCATGAAAAATTAACTAATATTCTATGCCAAGAATTACCTGCAGAGATAAGAGTTTAATTTTTTTATTCCTTAGTATAATCTAAAATTTAATGAATATATCTGCAAAAATAATAGTCATATTAATACTACTTTCTTGTATCATAATATTTTTTTCTGATTTCAAAACATTTCTAGAAGATCAAGATAAGCAAAATTTAAAATTAACTATTTCTCAAGAGCAGAGTGATTCAACAAAAAATATATCGTTAAATTCATTTTTTAAAGCTCTGCCAGAAAGTAAATTTAAAGATCAATTTTTATTATTAAGTTTTGAAAATAAAGAAAAAATTATAAAACGATTTACTTTATCTCCGCAGCTTACAAATGATATTAACTCCTTGAGATTAACTTATGACGGAGAAATTTATTATCATTGTTTTTCTTGTAATAATTTACATAAAATAAAAAAAATAAGCCTGCCTACTTCAGATAAAAAAATAAACTCTAGATTTACATCAAGTGTATCAATAAATACTCCACCTATATTGAGTAGTCGTCCACAATCAAACGTTTCCATTTATTTAGATTTTAATGGAGAAATTGTGCAAGGAACCACATGGAATTTAGGACCGGGTAATGCAGTTATATATAATTGCAGACCATTTGATAAGGACGGTAATGAGTCCACATTCTCGGTAGATGAACAAGAACAAATTGTATATATTTGGAGCGAAGTTGTTGAGGATTTTTCAGGTTTTGACGTTAATATAACAACTGTTGAGCCAGCAGATAATACTTATTTCTATCATGCTCTGATTACACCTGGAACCGATCAAAATGGAGTAAATTGCCCTCATTGGGATGCGGGAGGAATTGCTATATTAGGAACAACAGGAACAAAAATAACAGATTATTCATTTGAAAATATTAAATATTATTCACCGGCATGGATACGTAGTGAAGGATCTAAAGATAATATTGGAATGATTATATCGCATGAAATAGGTCATAATTTGACATTAAGTCATCATGGCTATGGAACGAATGAGTATTATTCTGGTCATGTAAATAGCTATAATGGATTTAGCATACCGAAATGGGGCCCTATTATGGGAAATCCTTATAATAAAAATATAACACAGTGGAGTAAGGGAGAATATAGAGACGCTAATAATACTCTACAGGATGATTTAGCTGTTTTAGATTTTCAGTTTGGCTATACACCAGATGATCATCCTGATTCATTGAATACAGCAGCACTTCTTCAAGACAATGAGATTGTTGGATTAATTAATAATTCTAGTGATGAGGATTGTTTTAAATTTATTTTAGCCTTTGACCAATCGGTAACATTTAATCTCTATCCTTATACTAATAGTACCTATGGACTTTCTAATTGGAGTTGGGGAGGTAACTCAGATTTAGTATTAGAGTTATACAACGAAAGTTTTTCTCTTATAACATCCGAAAATCCGACTGATGAATTAGCGGTTGCATATCAAACTTTTTTAACTGCTGGAACGTATTATATTAAGATAAAATCAACAGGTGCGGGAGACCCATTCAATTCTTTGCCCTCCGGGTATAGTAACTATGGAAGCAGAGGAAGATATAATATGGTATTTACTGATATTATTAATACTGATGCTGATGGAGACGGGATGCTTGATTCATGGGAGCAACAATATTTTAATACAATCACATTTCTTCCTAATGCGGATGCGGATGCTGATGGATTTAACAATTTAGATGAATTTATT
>MDTB01120559.1_pt1 | contig 12167 bp, 10 predicted proteins | sample 811161 | NCBI WGS metagenome assembly MDTB01 (sample SAMN05326650, study PRJNA326480) | marine metagenome | isolation source: seawater | place: Mediterranean Sea | collected 2009 | reverse complement strand
GCAGATGGTACTGAGTAATATCGGGAGAGTATGTCGCCGCCCTTTTTAAAAGCCCTTTTGCATTTAATGTAGAAGGGCTTTTTTTGTTTAAATTGAATTTGTTTATGACTTATTTTGGAATAAATTTTGAATTAAAACGAACTGGATGAAAAAAGGTTTAATTACTTTCATATTATATTTATTTCCTATTTTTTTATATGCTCAACAGAGTTATAATATGACTCTTTTGGGGAAGCTTGATTACGATATTGGTGTAAATGATGTTTGGGGATATTACGATAGTTATGGAAATGAATTTGCAATTGTTGGCTTAGAAAATGGCACCTCTTTTGTTGATGTAACCAATCCAGATAGTCTTGTTGAAAAGGCTTTTATACCCGGCCCAACCTCAACTTGGAGAGATATAAAGACATGGAGAAATCATGCTTATATTGTTCATGATGGAATTACTGAAGGAGAGCCACAAGGCTTGTTAATTGTTGATTTGACAGAGCTTCTTTCTGGAAACATCACTTATAGTTCATTTATAGAGACGTCTTATGAGCGATTTCATAATATTTATATAGATGAGAAGGGAATTGCCTATCTTTTTGGTGGGGATGCTGATAATGGAGGTTGTTTATTTTATGATATCTCAATAAGTCCTACTGATCCTCTTTTTATTGGCTCTTATAATGAAACCTATTTGCATGATGGAATGGTTCGTGGTGATACCTTATGGGGATCTGCCGTTTATGAGGGTTATCTGTTTGCTATAGATGTTAGCGACAAACAAAATCCTATCATAATTGGAGGTATTTCTACTCCCAATGCCTTTACTCATAACTCTTGGGTATCTGATGATGGAAAAACAGTATTTATAACGGATGAAGTACAAGGTGCTTCGATTGCTGCAGTTGATGTTTCTGATGTCTTGAATATGGAAATAATTGACCAAATTAAATCTTGGAGTTTAGACGAAAATGTTATTCCACATAATACACATGTAGATGGTAATTTGCTTGTAACCTCTTATTATTGTGATGGGGTTACGGTAGTAGATGCTTCTGATCCATACAATCTCCAAGAGGTAGCTTATTATGATACATCTGATTCAACAGGAGGGACTTTTTCGGGTGCTTGGGGTGCATATCCTTGGTTGCCTTCAAATAATATATTAGTCACTGATAGGCAGGAGGGGTTGCATATTTTGCGTCTTGACAATCTTAATTTTTCTAGTCAACATTTAGAGACTTTTTTAGATCTCGATTTGTATCCAAATCCCACAGTAAATGAATTTCAATTGAATCTCGAACATATTTCTTGGGTCTCCATCAAAGTATACAATGTATCAGGAGAGCTTGTTGACGTATTTATTAATAGCTCAAACCCTAAATCTTTGATTATCGGTAGTGATTGGCATCCAGGTATTTACTTTTTGGAACTTGAGAATCTTAATCAGTTTCACCTGAGTTATAAAATTATCAAGCAGTAAAAAACTTCTTATTTTTTCAATCCCAATTCAGTAATTCTCTGCTCTAAATACTCCCCAGCAGTTATATCTGTATAAGATTTTGGATTTTCTTCGTCAACACATGAGTCCAAACAAGTCAATGAAACTTCTGAACGGGGGTGTAAAAAGAAAGGAATAGAATACCTTGATGTTCCCCACTTTTCTCTTGGTGGATTGATTACTCTATGAGTGGTAGATTTTAATTTGTTATTGGTAAGACGTTGAAGCATGTCTCCAACATTCACTACGATCTGTTCTGGTAAGGCAGTTACAGAAATCCATTCACCACTTTTATTTTGAACTTGTAAGCCATCTGCTGAGGCGCCCATTAATAAAGTAATTAGATTAATGTCTTCATGTTCAGCAGCTCTCACTGCATTTTTAGGCTCATCAGTAATTGGAGGATAATGAATTGGTCTCAAAATACTGTTTCCATGATGAATTTTTGCATCAAAGTAATTTTCTTCTAGTCCTAAATGAATGGCTATGGCTCGAAGAAGGTATTTACCACTTTCTTCTAATTTTTGATAGGCCTTTCTTCCAATTGAACTAAATTTTGGAAGCTCAGCAACATCAACGTTATCTGGGTATTCAGATTTTATAGGATCATTGTCCTCAACGGTTTGGCCGAAGTGCCAAAACTCTTTTAAATCGCCTTCATTTCTATTTTTAGCATGCTCTTTCCCAAAGGATACATATCCTCTTTGTCCTGCAAGACCTGGGATTTCATAAGCTCTTTTTTGTGTTTCACTGAGGGAGAAAAAATGCTCTACCTGCCTGTAAAGTTCATCGGAAAGTTCGTCGCTAAGGCCATGGTTTTTTACGGCCACAAAACCAATAGTCTCATAGGCTTCTCCAAGTGCTTTCACAAATTCTGCTTTCTGTTGTGAATTACCAGAAGTAAATTCTGCTAAATCAACGCTTGGGATTTCATTAAAGTCTTTCATGCTATTCAATGGTTTATCTTCATTGCTAATTTATTAAATCCTATCCGATATTTCCAAGGTTAAAAGAGAATAATCAGTTACAAAGTACATTGATGCTCTTAGGATAAATTTTTAATTCAATGTTATCTTCAAGGACTTTGGCTTCGCCATCAAGATGTTTTTTCGCATTCATACATTTTATGTTTGCGCTTTTGCATTTGATGATTTTCATTTTTTTGTTCTTATGAATCCGATGACAAACAAGGTCTAATAGAATCTTTGGTACCTCATAGAATCGAAAGGGTTTAAGAATACAAAGCTCCATCCACCCATCATTAAGCTTAGAATTAGGAGAAATAAGTACATTGTTTCCATATTGACTTCCATTAGCACAACAGACCATTGCTGCTACTCCTTGAAAGATACATTTACCTTCAATTTCAATCTCATATTTTTTCATCTGATAAGACCACCATTTGCTGAGAATAAGTTTTATATAAGTCTTCATTCCTCTTTTTTTGGCTTTGGCAAATTCATGAGAAACGAAGCCATCAAAGCCCATACCTGCAATATTGATAAAGAAATGATCATTGAGGTGACAGGAATCTATTTTTTCTATATGCATCTTATTGATTAAAGCTATTGATTGGTCTACATTTTGAGGAATCTTTAAGTGTCTTGCCAGTCCATTTCCAGAGCCTGTAGGAATGATGCCTAAAATATTATTGCTGTGGACCATAGTGCTGGCAATTTCATTTACTGTGCCATCACCACCCACTGCAATAATAATGTTGTTCTTCTCCTTACAAAGTCTCTTTGCTATTTCTGTTGCATGCTTTTCTTTTTCTGTATAATGAATGTGAGTGTCAAAGCGCTTCGCATCAATTTGCCTTTTAATTTTTTGTAAGACCTTATGCTGCTTTCCAGTTCCAGAAATGGGATTAATGATGAAATGAAGATTACTTTTACTCATCTAATTTCATTTTATTATTCCTCAAGCGGTAATTGTATTCTTGGATGTAGGCTTTGAGTTTATTCTCCATCTCTAGATGCAGCTCAGGAAGTTCCAAAACCAAGTTGTGCTTCATTAATGAATCATTTTCTAAATGATACAAAGCGATGCTTTTTTCGCCATTAAATTGGAGTAAATAGCCATTTTGAAAGTATTGGTATACATTGTTTAGATAGTTTACAGCAAAGCCTTCTTGTGCCCAAACTGAATTTCCAAAGCTCACCATGCTGGTGTCTATGTTTAAATAATCGATGATGCTTGGAAGGAGGTCTGCTTGTTGGCATACCTTATTGATGTTTCCCTGAATAGAATCTGATCCGCTATAGAAAAAAAGGGGAATTGCATACTTCCCATTGGCATTTTGGTATTTTGGATGTATTGACTTGAAGGTATGGTCTGCCGTAATAACAAATAATGTATTCTTAAACCAACTGCTCTTTTTGGCTTCTTTAAAGAACTCCCTTAGTGCAAAATCGCTGTAACCAATGCTTTCGTGAATTGGGAGCTTCCCTTTAGGGAATAAATCTTTGTATTTTTCTGGAATAGTATAGGGGTGGTGAGAGCTTAAATTAAAAAATGAAGCAAAGAAAGGCTCTTCTTTGCCATCTAGCTTATTTTTAAAAAACTGCAGGAATGGCTCGTCAAAGATTCCCCATTTGCCGTCGTAATCTTCTTCAATATTTGGGTAAGCACTAAGATCGACATAGGCGTCAAAATCAGCAATTTCTGCATAGGCATCAAAGCCCATGGTTCCAGGATGTCCCCCATGATAAAAGGAACAATCGTAATTTTGCTTTGACAAAATTGATGCAATGCTGTTTCCTTTTTGGGCCCCATATTGTGAGAGAATATAGGGCTTGTCGCTAAGGGCAGGAATTCCAGAAAGTATGGCAGGAATTCCTTCAATGGATTTTTTTCCATTGGCATAGGCATTCTGGCAAACTAGGCTGTGTTGCATTAAGCTATCCAGAAATGGAGTGTAACCTTCGAAGTCATTGTGGTAGCCAATGTATTCTTTAGCAAAGCTCTCTAAGATTAGGACGACAACATTTTTATGAGTGCTAGAATCGCTTTTGAATATTTGTTCCGCACTGAAGATGCTTTTTGCAATTTCTGGTTTGAAGTAATTTTTTTCTTGAATTCCTTTTTCCGTCAAGGTACTCATGATGCTAAAAGGACTGTTAAGGATCAGTGGAACATATTTTCCTTTTCCATAATAGCTGGCATGTATGTTTTTGATGGGGCGCAATTGTGTTCCGCCACGCATCGCCAAAATCGATAATCCAAGTACGAGGATTGAAATTGGGAAAGTGCCCCATGTTATTTTTGATCGGTGCAGAAAAAACTGCTCTTTTTGAATAGTTTTGAAGCTCTTGTTTAATGCAACAAAAAGGACAATGAAAATCAAAATAATGGACCAATAATCTTTGATAAATGAGCCTGCTAAATGAGCTGCATCATCACCCTCAAGAACAAAAGAGAAGATATCTGCAGTCATGCGTTTTCCGGTAAATTCTACATTTGGAATGTCTGCAAGGTTTAAAAATAAGGCACAGCCATTAAAGAAGACAAATAGGTAATGCAGTAATTTTTGGTATGCTTTCTTTTCTCTTTTTCTGGTTGGAATTACCAAAAGTAAAATCAAAATAACATTTAGGTAGGTTACAGCAGACAAATCAAACCGGATGCCGTGCCAGAAAGCTCCCAGAATACCATCTTCTTTTATGTGAGGAAATAAGCTAGAGGAATATAAAAAGAACACTATTCGGCTGAGGCTAAAGAAAAACAATGCCAGAGCAATGGTTTGAATTAAAAAAAAGATGTGTTTTAAGTGGTTCTTCATTGAGAGAGCAGCAGCTAATAAGTATAAAAATAAGCTCTAAAATGCCAAATTAACGATTAATTCGATAATTTCGGCCAATAAACTAATGAAGATGAATATTCAATACAATCGATCATCTTATTCTGATGCTCAGCTCAAGGAGCTTTATAAAGCCATTTTGAAGCCGAGAATGATTGAAGAAAAGATGTTGATACTTTTGCGACAGGGAATCATTTCCAAATGGTTTGGGGGTATTGGTCAGGAGGCCATTGCTGTTGGTGTGGCCAAAGCATTAGATTCGGAAGAATACATTCTGCCGATGCACAGAAACTTGGGGGTTTTTACCAGCAGAGGTATTGCTTTGAATAATTTATTTTCACAGTTTCAAGGCAAAGAGAGTGGCTTCACCAAAGGGAGAGACCGTTCATTTCATTTTGGCACCATTGCGCACCATATTGTGGGGATGATTTCTCATTTAGGGCCGCAATTGGCTTTGGCAGACGGCATTGCTTTGGCAAATAAATTGAAAGACAATAAGCAGGTTTGTGCGGTATTCTCTGGAGATGGCGGAACGAGTGAAGGTGATTTTCATGAGGCCTTAAATGTTGCTTCAGTATGGGATTTGCCAGTTATTTTTGTGATTGAAAACAATGGCTATGGATTGTCAACACCCATCAATGAGCAATTCCGTTGTGCCCGTCTTTCAGATCGGGGAGTAGGTTACGGTATGGATGCTTATACCATTGATGGAAATAATATTTTAGAGGTCCATAGCACCATCAGCAAGCTGGCCAAAGAGATAAAAAAGAATCCAAAGCCTATTTTACTGGAGTGCATGACTTTTAGAATGCGTGGCCATGAGGAAGCCTCTGGTACCAAATATGTCCCTAATGAATTGATGGATGCCTGGGCTGAAAAAGATCCGGTAAAAAACTACGAAGACTTTTTATTGGCTGAAGGCATCATTGATGAAGAATATGTAAAATCATACAAAGCCGATCTGAAAGCTGAAATTGAAGAAGGACTTAAGCATGCAAATTCAGAAGAAAATGTAGCCGCTGATAAGGATAGAGAATTGGCTGATATATATGCGCCACATGATTTTTTAGAAGAATTACCCACTTCGGATTCCAAGAAGAATATTAGAATGGTAGATGCGATCTCTGAGGGTTTGCGTCAGTCTATGGAGCGTCATGACAACTCTGTGATTATGGGGCAAGACATTGCCGAGTACGGAGGAGTCTTTAAAATTACAGAGGGTTTTGTAGATCAATTTGGAAAAGACCGCGTGCGGAACACGCCAATTTGTGAATCTTCAATTATCAGTGCAGCATTGGGATTGTCTATTTGCGGTTATAAGTCCATTGTGGAAATGCAGTTTGGCGATTTTGTGACCTCCGGTTTCAATCCCATCATTAATAATTTGGCTAAGGTGCATTACCGCTGGGGCCAAAATGCCGATGTGGTGGTGCGTATGCCTTGTGGTGCTGGTGTTGGGGCAGGCCCTTTTCATTCTCAAACCAACGAGGCTTGGTTTACCCATACTCCTGGGTTAAAAGTGGTTTATCCTGCTTTTCCTAGTGATGCAAAAGGACTCTTAGCTGCAGCTATTGAAGACCCAAATCCAGTGATGTATTTTGAGCACAAAGCCTTGTACCGAAGCTTGTACGAAGAAGTGCCAGAAGATTATTATACGCTGCCTTTAGGAAAAGCCAAGCTCCTAAGAGAAGGAACAGACCTGACCATTGTAACCTATGGGATGGGTGTCCATTGGGCGCTAAAAGCCTTAGATGAAAACACAGATATTTCTGGCGATCTTCTTGATTTACGAACCTTAGTGCCTTTAGACAAAGAGGCCATCTTAGATTCTGTTCGTAAAACAGGTAAAGTCATTATTCTTCATGAAGACACTGTATATGGTGGTATTGGTGGCGAGCTCTCAGCCATCATTTCTGAAGAATGCTTTGAAGCATTGGATGCACCGATTATGCGCTGCGGGAGTTTGGACACACCCGTTCCTTTTGCGGCGGCATTAGAAGAAGACTTCTTAGCCAACAAACGTTTTACTGAAAAGCTTTTGGCGTTACACCAGTACTAAGCCTTATATTTTTTCGTGGGTTGTTTTTAGAATCTCTGCTTCTTTGGCAACTGCTTTTTCTACCAAGGCCTCGCCCTTGGCAAGAATGTCGGTGACAAAAGCCGTATCGTCAAAATCTTTGCAATTGATTTTTACATTTAAGAAAGCTCCAATCACTGCTGTTCGAGCACAAAGTGCACCCACACCCGCATCGGTAACAGAATTTGGATTTCCTATCTCTGCCATCTTTTGGATGATGTCCATAGATTTTAAGGAAGCTTCCATCACTCGGAAAGGGGTAAGGATGGCATATTTTGTGGCAGCATCCATCGCCTCTTTTCGGACTTTTTTCTCTGCATCATTCCCTTTTGGTAGGCGCATGGCCTCCATGATTTTATTGAAAGAATTGGTGTCTTCATCCACCAAAAAGAGCAGCTCGTCTTTGAGGATTTGTCCCTGATCTGCCCAGTTAGAAAATTCCTCCCAGCGATCGTCCCAGCCACGTTTGTGAGCCGAAAGATTGGCCACCATGGTAGCTAAGGAAATTCCTAATGCTCCAGCATAAGCAGAAATAGATCCGCCACCTGGTGCTGGACTTTCGGAGGCAGTTTCATCAGCAAAGTCGATGAGTGACAGATCAACTAATTTTTTCTCGTCCCCACTTTCAAGCATGTATTCGATGATACGTTCTTCGGGAATGAAAGGTCCTAGCTCATCCAAGCCCATGCTTTTTATGGCAATTTTGATGAGCTCACTTTCGTGAATTCCAGTAGAACGATTTTGTTTTCTTAAGAAATATTTCCCTGCCTCCAACATGGCACTTTTAGGAACTAGCCCAACAAGCTCAGAGCCGGTAGCTCTTATGCCTCTGGCATTTGCTGCCTTAGCTGTTTCATCAAAGGCCAAGTGTAAGGGGGTTTCATTGATGTTGGTGATGTTCATGGTCACCTGAGTAACTCCATACTCTTCAATGTACCAGCCGATGGCTTTTACATGCTTTAGTTTTCCTGGCGTCCATAGGGTGTTGCCGTTTTCGTCTTTTACAATTTCTCCTGACAGTACTTCGCCTACGCGTTTGATGCGTCCCTTTTCTCGGATGTCATAGGCCACGGCATTGGCTCTACGTGTGGAGGTGGTGTTTAGGTTGACGTTGTAGGCAATGAGGAAATCTCGAGCAGAAATGGCTGTGGCTCCCGTATGTTTTGCTTTCACGAACTCCGCAGGACCAAAGTCTGGTTTCCATTGTGGATCAACCAACTTTGCTTTTAAAGCTTCGTATTCACCTTTTCTAACTACAGCAAGGTTTCTTCTTTCTTCCTTGCTTGCAGCATATTCATAAAAATAGCCTGGTATGCCCAGCTCACGTCCGACGCGTTCGCCAAGTTTGTGGGCATATTTCACTACTTCCTCCATCTCGATGTTGGCAATGGGTACCAAAGGACAAACATCAGTAGCTCCCATGCGAGGGTGCTCGCCAGAGTGCTTGCTCATGTCGATGAGTTCGGATGCTTTTTTGATGGCCAAGAAGGCGGCATCAATCACCTCTTCTGGTGTGCCTACAAAGGTTACCACCGTGCGGTTGGTGGCTTTTCCGGGATCCACATTGAGTAGCTTGACGCCCTCTACAGATTCAATTTCATTGGTGATTTGCTTGATGGTGTTCATGTCTGCCCCCTCAGAGAAGTTTGGCACGCACTCAATAAGTTGTCTCATGGCCTATCGTTTTGTAACGCTAAGATAAGAATCGACTTAGGTCTATGAAAGGTCTTGGGTATTTTGTTTTGTATTCTTATTCTTGGTGTAAATTTTTCACCCAAAATGATCCATTTAAATTTTGTTTTTGATGCTTTATTATAAAATGCCAATTATGGCAAGTACACCAAAGATTTAGGCAGGAATGGCGATGAACCAGAAAAGGTATTTCCAGATACGTAAATTGTTGACTATTTTTTTCATAATATATATTGGCTGCAATTATTAAATTGAAGCCAATTTACATTAATAAATCTCTAGTTTGCATAGGTGAAAACACTCAAATTCATTGTGATTTAGGAACATAGCCCTACAGAAATATGGAGCTTTAATTGCTAAAGGATTTATTTTTTCATCCTTCTGTTTATCATTTTATTAAGGAGTATTCGTTTTTATTTCAGCAGTCTAATGAGGTGTTTGACCCGATCGCTTTGGATGAAATCTACATTTTTTTCAATGGCATCTATGTTCTTGCTCTTGGAATTTGTATTGAATACAGCTACCATGGTGCCATTATCATGTGCTTGTTGAACTTGATTTTTTGTGATGTTATCTACAGCGATGGTGATGCCTTGGAGCCCCAACTCATTTATGAGCTCAAAGCTAGGTTCAAAATCTAGATACACAAAGATATTGATCTCGGGAGCTTTGTTTTTTAAAGCCTGAATGATGTCTCTTCTTTTTAGCTCCAAATATACTTGGTCTTCTAGGTCATAGCGCTCAATCATACTTAGGAGTGCATTGGTGTAGGTATTTACATAGCTTGCGGAACTGTCTAGATTAAAACTTTTACAGTCAAAGAAAAACTCATATTCTCTAGGATTGGGAATGTTTTCAAAAAGCATATCCAAGCGAATCAGTTTGTAGCTGGTGTATGGCGTATTGCTATAGCTTGTGTTTTTTATTTCTTCCCAGGTTTTGGTGAATATTTGTCCGGAGCTGTGGGTAGAATTTTGGAGGTATTCGTCATGAAAAGCAACTAAAACGCTGTCTTTTGTCATTTGAACATCAAGCTCTGTGCCATCGGCACCTAGGCTCAAGCAATTAAGAATAGATTCAAAACTATTCATTGGGTAGGCTTGCCCTATGCCCATGCCCCCGTGGCCAAGAACAGAGATTTGATTGTTGTTTAAATTGATGATGTTGAAGTCTTCTTTCTGACATGAGGAGCAGATCAATATAAAGACTAAAAGTAGAGCTGTTTTTTTCATTTTTTTGTTAAAAAGCACGTCCAATGGAGATACCTCCCCAGTTCCTAAAGTATTTGTAATATTCAATAATTGGCGTATAGCTCAGCCTAAAGATGGTGCCGCCATGTTCTTTTTGGTATCTGTATCCTAGTGAGAAATGTGCATGAATATCTGCTGTTCTCTCAGGTTTCCAACTTGTTTGATTGGTTTGTATGATGGAGGCAATGCTTTGGCCTATCCCAACTTCTAAATGGTGTGTGGTCCCATAGAGCCCAATAATTGAAATTGGTATGATGATGTCTGGATTAAAAGCATCTGTAAAGTCTCTTAAATTGTAGGTGCTTATACCAAATCGAGCTACAATGTCCCATTTTTGTTTCCTAGCAAATGCTCTTTCATAGTTGAGAGAACCATAGCCACCAAGTCCTCCTGCTTCAATGTAAAGTCTGTTTTCCCTCAGAGGAATAGTATCCGATTGGGCACAGCTATTTGAATGTGTTATAAGGAAAAGGAATATGGGCAAAAGAAGCTTTGTTTTCATGCCCCTTAAATTATAAAAATCATTTTGTTTTAAGCCAATGCATGTGTTTTTTGTAAGTCTCATGCTAAGAAATTGCACTAAAGAGGATTTTCATGCTCTCTTGGTTTTATTTTTCTGAGAAATAGCTGGGAAGAGTTGCTGAACTTTTGAAAGTCCAATGGATGTTCAGCTAGTTAAAATATTTTCACCCACGATTTGTACAGCATTTATCATTCTTACATTGGCAATACTTTAGGTTGTAAATGTGGAATGATGCAAGTAAAAAAGCAGCTGCATATTTTGGGTTGTCGGACATAGGTATCCAAGAAATAATCTGGTTAACGATAATGGAAAACAGAATCATCCAGCATGTCCATAAAATAGGTTTCATGTAGCTTTTTGTAGTTGTTTGAGTCGTTTGGTAGACCGCAAAGAATGAAATGATTAGAAATATATAATCTATGCTTTTCCACCATGTTGGAGCAGCATCACAACAAACTGTACTACAGCTTTGTGCGATAAAAAGAAATGGGGTTGCTAGGCAATGTATTACGCATAGCGAACTTGCAATAGCACCAAGAGTGTCTGGCTTCTTTAGGATTAGTTTCATGAACAGAGTTTCTTAACTGGACTAACTGCAAATATAAATAATACTCCATTAATTGCAACGGAGTTGCGTTAAAGTTTTTGTTTGAAGTTATTTTTTTGGGAATTAAATTTTAATAGGTTTCTCAATATCAATAAATAATTCTCTTCCCTGTCTGGAGGGGATTGAATTGTAGGCTTTTTCCATGCTTACTTTTTTAAAATGTTTGCAGAAGAGCTTTTCGTAGTTGCTTTTTTTTCCACCAAAAGGGGGGCGGTTGCTGTAGAGCTTGTCATTAAAAAGAAGTCCCACTAGCTTTCCATTTTTCGCGAGTAATTTTTTCATCTGAACAACATAGTCTTCTCTTAGGCTTGGATCAATGGCACAGAAAAAAGTCTGCTCAATGATGAGATCGTATTGACCTTGATGCTTAAAGAAATCTCCACAAATGAGTTGTTCACTAGGGAAATCAGTTGTTCTTTTTTCGAAATTATCTAGTGCTTTTTGTGCCCAGTCGATGAGGAAAATATTTTTGAATCCCATATCATATAGGTATTCAGCCTCGTAGCTGTTGCCACAGCCAGGGATAAGAATTTTAATATTTTTGTCGCTTAGCAGGTCGAAATATTCTTTTAGTGGTGTGGAGGCATGACCAATGTCCCAACCAATGTCATTGTCTAAATACCTATTGTTCCAGAGGTCTTTGCTGAGCTTCATAGTTTTATTTCCAATTTTTGAGTTTGCTGGTGCGTCCAATACCAGGATTGAAAAAATTAGTAGGATCTAATTT
>MDTB01159775.1_pt1 | contig 12169 bp, 12 predicted proteins | sample 811161 | NCBI WGS metagenome assembly MDTB01 (sample SAMN05326650, study PRJNA326480) | marine metagenome | isolation source: seawater | place: Mediterranean Sea | collected 2009 | reverse complement strand
TTCAAATAATATTTTTAATGTATTATGTGTTAAGATAATTCAAGAATTATTTAAAACATATAAAATAAAAACTAATATTATTATAGCAGGAGGTGTTTGCAATAGTGTTCCAAATACAAAATTAATTGGTGATACTACATTTTATTATAAATTTTATGTAGATGATATTACATTAACAAATATATTAAAAAATACAAAATTTGGTATTTTACCTTTTATATATGGAACAGGTCAAAAAATAAAGTTAATTACTTTATTGGAAAATAATATACCTATACTTATTCATGAGAAAAATGATAGAGAGAATTGCGGTGAAAATTATATTGATTTTAACTATCATAACTTTTTAGAAAAGTACAATATGATGAAACAAAATTATAAAAATTTAAAAGATAAGGAATATTTATTAAAATATAACAATTTAACAATATCTAATTTGCAGCTTCCAATTATTGAATCTAATAAAATACTTGATAAAGATTTAATAGTGTTTTCTTCAGCATTTAAAAATGATGAATCTCTTCAAAGTTTAATAGATAATTTTGTAGATTTAAATTGTGAAAGTAAAGGTCTTATAATATTTGGAATTTGGGATTCAATGAATAATATAGATAATTATTTTGAAATTGTAAATAGAAATAAAGAATTATATCCTGATATAAAAATAATTTCTATAAATTTTGATCCTGGATTATATGAATGTTGGAATGCAAGTATTCAAATAAGTAATTCTAAATACTTAACGAATCTTAATTTAGATGATTATATAAACAAAGAATGGTTTGTTAAAATTAGTAAAGAAATGAAAGATAAATATGTTATTGGGACATCCCTTTATAGAGCAGTAAATAATAATGATAGTAAAAAATATCTTGATATTAATTGGGATAAAGAAATACCAACAAAGGATTATTCACTTTGGTTTATGTATAAAAATACTAAAATAGATGAAAATGATATAATGAAATATAAATTAAATAGAAACTTAAATAAAGAACATTTAAAAGGTTATTCCTTTGTACCAGAAGAATTATATAGTGATCCAAATATAAATAAAAGTCTTTTTGAAAAAAAAGAAATTATTTTAAATAAAAATAACAAAATAATATGGTGTACTTATGAATCATTTGATATTTATGATTTATTTTCTTATGAAAATAAAATAGATTCTTATAATATACCTCATTCTAATCCATTATGGTTAAGAAGTAGTAAACAAACTTTTTTTGAGGAAAAAATATATGGTAATGTTGCAGATTGGGAATTTTTTTGTTCTATATTAAATAAAGGATTTTTTGGTAAAATTATTCATGAACCTTTATCAAGATATAAAGTAGATGACAATTCACATAATAGATCTGATAAAAATAATGAAAAAAATAAAAAAAAAGTAATAAATAAATATTTATTACAATAAAAACAATTTAAAATATATCAATATATAAAATATAATATGTCTTATAAACATGATTTTAAAAATGATGAATTTGCTGACAAATATATATTTTATGGAAAAAAAAAGGATATTTCATAGAGATTGGTGCTTGTGATGGAATAAATTCGTCACAATGTTATTATTTTGAAAAATATTTAGATTCGATCGGACTTGCAATTGAGCCTCAGAAAAGATATAAAGATCAATTAAAAATTAATCGGAAATACCCATATTTTAAATGTATTGGTAATAAAAATCATATTGTTAATTTTACTGAAGCTATAAATCCAGGATTAAGTGGCGTAACAGATATACAAAAAAAAAATGAGGAATATGAACCTTATAAAACAGAATGGCGAACTGATGGTTTTTCAGAGTATAAAATTGAAATGACCACACTATTAGATGTTTTAAATGAATTTAAATATCCAAATATTATAGATTATCTTGGAATGGACTGTGAAGGTTCTGAATATAATATACTTGAACATAATTTTTTAAATAATAAGAATTATTTAATTAGATTTATTGCCATAGAAGTAGGTAGATCTGATTTAGTTGATTTAATTAAAAATAATAATTATATAGAATTAATTAATCCAATAATTCCAAAATATTGCGACCAAAAAGTAACTTGGGAACGATATTTTATACATAAAACCGAAATTAATGGTATAGACAATCAAATATTAAATTAAAATAATATATAATATATAAAATAATGTCTAGTCAAGATTTAAAAAAATTATTTATAGGTAATTGTCAAACTTGTATAAGGTATGATTATAATAATAGTTCAAATATTCTTATTTATGAAATAGATATCCAATCTTATTTATTAAAAATAAATGACTTAAATTTTGATTGTTTATTTACACAGTGTATTAATAATAATTATAGAGGAGATTATAGATTTTCTACAGAATATTTAATTAATTATATTAAAGATAATAAACCAGAAATAAAAATAATTATATTTCCATCCTTATATTGTAAGTTATATAATAATAATATTATAATAAATGGAACCGATATTTATGATAAAAATATGATTTTGCAATTTCCGAATGATTATTATAGTTTTATATCATATTTAGAAGAAGCTCAGGTAGATAGTACCTTAAATGAAAGTGACTTTGAAAGTAATTATGATACTCACTATCTAAGTAAAGTAAAAACAATAAAAAAAAATTATCCTGAAATTGATATTAATTTTATTTGTTGTAAAAATTTTATTTTAAATAATTATAAAAATGAACTACTTTTTTACGATCTTATACATCCAACATCGGTAATTTTTTCTTTTATACATAAAGAAATCTACAAAATTTTAAATATTAAAAATTTTCAAAACTCAAATTACTTTAAAGATAGAATTAATATTATTTATCTTTCAAATTTGAGTGAACCTTTGCAACTTTACATTAAGGAATTATATAAAAATAAATTTGATATGCTTAAGAAATTACATGAAATAGAGAAAAACTTATAGCAATTTGACAATTACCTATAATTAATTTTTGTAAATCTTGATTTGTCATTACTAATATAATCTACCCAAGATTTAATTAAATTACTTTAAAAGATAGAATTAATATTAATTCTATCTTTTAAATTTTTTATTATCTATATTATTAATATATTGTTTATGAATAAAAATATCTTTCATAAGTGACTATTTAACCGTTTCATTTTTTGACTTTATATAAAGTCAAAGCTGTTTTTAATATTATCTGATAACTTATTAATGACTAAATCTAATGTTTCCTTTTTTATTTCAAATAAATATTGTTTTGACAATCCGCTTCTACGATATGGGCAGGCAGTTTTTGGGTCATTTTTAATGTAAGGTTCATATTTATTTGAAAATTCTTTTTCAAAAGTAGATAATGTTTCATTATAAGTTTCTAATGACAAAAAATTAAATATATCTTTCAACCAATTTGAGAAATCATAATACATATTATCGTATTTTGATATGAAAACATTTTCTTTATCCTTATACTTATTAATCCAAATTAAAAAATTATTATATTTATTGTTAATATCATTTATATTTTCATCGGATAAACAGTATTCATCTATGGTTTGACTTTGAATTTTTTTTCTTCTTTCATTAAATAATTTAAAAGCACAATCTGGCCATCCCTGATCTGTAGGCGGTGGTGGATGAGTAAATCCAAACGAATAATACTGAGATATCAGAAGATCGATTGGATTTCTTAGATGTATAATATATTTTATATTTGAGTCATAGTTCGGCGGTGTCACGTATCTGATTGGACATAAAATAAAATTTTCCATTTTATTATTCCACAAATTATGATTCGGTGGATTATTATTTACTGAGTAATAAGGAATATTATTATCCTGTGTTATTTTAAAAAACAATTTATAAATAAACATAGAGCCTGATTTATGTAAACAATAGCATTGTAATTTCATTATATATAATGAAATAATAAATTTTTATTTATTTTTAACTATTGTATATATCATATTGTCTTCTCTCTCATTGGATTCATAACCTAATTTTTCTATAATATTTGATATTTTATTATTAAAATCTTCAGTCGTCATATTCCATGAATTAAAAAATTTATAATCTATAATTTGTAATTTTACTTGGTCTAAATATTTTATAAGACATTTTTTTGATAATTCTCTTGGATGAGGACCCCAATTATAGGGATAATCTTTATTTAAAATATTATAAATAACAGTAAAAGAATTCACATTAGGAGTGGAAATATATAAAATTCCATCATCTTTTAGTTGATTTCTGAAATTCATAAGTGAATTAATTATACCTGTACCATGAAAGACAGCATTATATTCTATTAAATCAAATTCATTATTTATTTGAATAATATTACCATCAAGTCCTACATGATGCTTATCGGGTAGAGAATTATCTCTAAGGTGTTCAATAACTTCAAACATTAGAATAATATCATATTCATTTTTATTAACTTCATGATTATATACTCTTATATCATAATCAGTAAAAGATAAATTAATTTTAGGGAAATAGTATAATAGTAATAGACCAAAATTTGAAGGATACCCTACATCTAAAACTTCTAATTCTTTATTAGAATTTAACTTTTCTTTAATATAATTAAATGTTCCTAAATATCTTTGTTTATGCCAAGGTTCATCTATTATAAAAAAATCAAGTGCTTCATAAATATTCATATGTTCTAATTGCTTATTATGTTTACTTTCTAAAACTTTATCCACTAATTTTTTATATTTATTATCTTGATCATAAATAAATTTTAAATATTTTTGCTTTATTTCTTCCATATTATATATATTTATTAAATATATTTAAATTCTACCAAAATCATCCTGATATCGAATTATATCATCTTCACCTAAATATTCTCCATATTGAACTTCTATTAATTCAACTTGATTATCTGTATTATTTTCTATTCTATGTTTTTCTTTTACAGAAATAAATATATGTTCATTCTCTTTCATTTTATACACTTTTTCTCCTAATTGAACATCTGGATTACCTTTTGTTATTATCCAATGTTCGTGTCTATGATTATGACTTTGTAGAGATAGTCTTTTTCTTGGATTAACCACTATTTTTTTTACTTTTGATCCACTATTATCATCTCCATATAAATTAATGTAAAAACCCCAAGGTCGTTCAAATTTCATTCATATGTTAATTAAATATCATTTATTAAAAGATCTAAACCTTTATAAAAACTAATTTCTATATTCCATCCTAAACCTCTGAGTCTTTGATTACTTATATAATATCGTTTATCATTAAATGGTCTATCTTCTATATATGTTATCCATTTACTATAATCTTCTGTTCCATGGATTTTTTTAATTAGTATTTTGGCTACATCTAATATCGAATATTCCATACCTTTATCGCATCCTATATTATAAATCTCTCCAATTTTGCCTTTTTCCAACACTGTAATGAATGCCTTTGCGGTATCATATGCATGTAAAAATGCTCTAACACATGAACCATCTCCTTGAATTGTTACCTTATCTCCGTTTTTTAATTGTTTAATAAATCTAGGAATTACTTTTTCAGGATATTGATTTGGTCCATAAACATTATTGCCTCTAGTAATAATAATTGGCATATTAAAAGAATGATTATATGATTGAACTAACATTTCTGCAGCAGCTTTTGAAGCTGCATAAGGATTTGTAGGGCAAAGAACAGATTGTTCTGTTTTATGTTGTTCATTAGATTGTAACATAGATTCTCCATATACTTCATCAGTAGAACAATGAATAAATCTCTCTAAAGTTGGACAATAAAGTCTAGCGACTTCCAAAAGATTATGTGTTCCTAATACATTATCTTTTGTATATTGAATTGAATCAGTGAAACTATTTTGAACATGAGATTGAGCAGCAAAATGAATTATATGTGTAATAGGATTTGACTCAAAAATATATTTTAAAAGGTCAAAGGATTGAAGATTACCATGAATAAATTGATAATTGCTTGAATCTCTAATCTCTTTTTCTACATTAATTTCGTTTGCACAATAATATAAGGCATCAAAATTAATTACTTTAGTATTCGGATATTTTTTACAAAAAATATTAATAAAATTAGATCCAATAAATCCAGCACCTCCAGTTATAAACAAAACTTTATTTTCCATTATAGTTTAAATAATACAATTATATATTTAAACTAACGAAAATTTTATTAATATTTTTTTTCCATTTTTTTTACTCGCGTGGTATCGCCCACGCACGACTCTTAATTAATTTATGCACGGGTAGGTTGTCATTGAGTTGGAATAGGAAAATTATAATTTTCTTTTTTTTCCGGGGTATAGCCCACACACGACTCTAATATGATTCTTTTTGTAACCGGAGGAGCTGGATGTATTAGAGAATTTTGTGAATATAATTTAAATATTATTGAATAACAATTCTAAATATTTATCTACTTTTATAATACCATTTTTAATTAATATTTGCAGTTGTTTAGCTTCATTATTTTGTGAATGAGAAGCATTATTTCTTAATTTTTTTCCATCAAACATAAATCTTGGATCATTATAAGTTTTAATAGCAGTTTCTGGTGAAACATTCTCATACCAATCATAAAATCCATTGTGCTTCTTATCTTGAAAACATGTTACTCCAGTTACATATAATTCTTTTGGTTTCATAGTTAAAATATGTCCTATAGTTATAATTCCAGTAGTTGGTGGTGAATAGTTTGGATATAATTTATTTAAATAATTTTTTGCCAATTTCTCAGTTGGTACATTACAATATGAAAAATTATTTTTTTTATCAAAAAAACTTTTATTTTTATTATAAATATTAGCAAATAATGTTCTATTAAAACTTTCAAATAATATTAAATCATGTGATATATCTTTATACATATTAATATCAAGATATCTTGCTGGATTTTTTGAATAATGAAATTGAGCTCCCCCATCTATTTTATTCCAAAATGAACTAGCTAATATATTAAATTTTTTTCCATAGTATTTTTCAAAACTAATATCTGTATTTTCTTCCGGATATTTAATCATTCCATTTAATCGTATAACTATATCAAAACTATCTATATAATCACCGTGTTTATCAGTTAATTCTTTATTTACATAATCAGCTGGACCAACTATGGCTACTCTTTTATTTTTTATAATAGAGAATAAATCATCATATTTTATCTGCTTCATATATATAAATGAATAATATATTAAAAGAAATAAAAAATGAACTAAATTATGAATTAGATAATTATAATCAAATTAATTTTGATAAAATTAAAGATATAATTTTAAATTGTCGAGGTAATATTTATTTTATGGGAGTAGGAAAATCTGGTAATGTAGCAAAACATTTTGCTGATACATTAAAATGTATTTCTATAAATAGTTTTTATTTAGATGTGACGAATAGCTTACATGGAGATATTGGAACAATAAATGCTAAAGATATTGTTATAATGATTAGTAAAAGTGGAAAAACAAAAGAATTAATAGAATTAATACCATTTTTTAAAATGCGAAATGTTTATTTAATCGGGTTATGTTGTGATAATAATAGTATATTTGAAAAAGAATGTAATTTAACAATAAAAACACCATTTAAAAGTGAAATTTCAGGAAATATAAATTATATACCAACAAATAGTATCATGAGTCATATACTGTTTATAAATATATTAGTATCTATATTAAAAGATTCAATAAACTTAGATATGTATAAAAATAATCATCCAGCTGGAAATATAGGTATAAAAGTTAAAAAAATTAAAGATAAATTAATAAAAGAATTTCCCAAAAAAGTTTTACCAGATACTGGTATATCTTTAAATGACATATTATTAGATATGACAAAGTATTCAATTGGTTTTATGACTTTTGTAGATACAAGTGACAATTTATTAGGTATATTATCTGATGGTGATATTAGAAGATTACTTATTCATAATAAATTATTATCATCAGATAATATAGATAGAGAATTTTACAATAATTTTACAAGAATCAAGTTTGAAAATATAAATAAAAATTATTATTTTGAAGAAGATTTAGAAAAATATGTAGAAGAATGTAAAAATATTAATTTTATACCAATTTTAAAAAACAAAAAAATAATAGGAATAATTGAACGGAATTTTTAATAAGTTTATACATTTAAATATATTTAAATGTATAAACTTATTAAACTTATATGAATAAATATAATTTTGATAATAGAATCCGAATAGAAGAAACACGAGATTTTGAAAATGGTATATTTTTAAATAGAGCAGAAAGAACCGAACCATGGTCTGAAGAAATAATATATAATTTAAAAAAAAATTTAGATTTTAATAAAATTGGATATTATTATGATTTAAATGATTTTCATATTAAGTATTCAAATTATATTAATATTCAAAAAGAACAATTATTGATGACAAATGGAGCTGACGAGGCAATAAGATTTATATTTAATACTTTTGCAAATAAAAATGATAATATAATGTTTCCAGAACCCACATATGGAATGTATAATGTGTATACTAATATGTATAAATGTAATGCTATTATTTTGACATATAATGAAAATTTTAAAATTGATAAAAAAAAATTATATCAAAATTTAAATAAAGTTAAAATATTTTTTTTACCTAACCCAAATCATACTGAAGATAATTTTATGGAAAATGAAATTTCAAATATTTGTGAAATTTTAACTAAAAATGAAGGAATAATAGTTGTTGATGAAACTTATTATGGATTTGGTTCACCCACTATGATAAATCTGTTAGATAAATATAATAACTTATATATAATTAGAAGTTTTTCAAAAACATGCGGTTTACCCTCTATAAGATTAGGTTGTTTATTATCTAATAAAAATATTAATATATCTAATTTAAGAGGAGGTTATGAAGTTTCCTATTTTACATTTAAAATAGCTGAATATTTTTTAGATAATATATATATTATCAATAATTATATTGATGAATGTATTAAAGGAAGAAAATATTTAATTAATTATTTGGAAGATAATAATATTAAATATAATGGGAATACCGGTTATATATTTAATATTGTTTTAAATAATATAGAACAAACAAAAGTAGTACATAGTAAATTGTGGAAAGAAAAGATATATACAAGAATATATAAAAATACTATAAGTATTACAATTTGTCCAATAAAATATATTGAAAAATTTTTGTATGAATTTAAAATGTGTTAATTTATAATATTTAATATAAATAGTTATTAAATATGATAAATCCTATAATTTTTAATAATTTATTCACATCTGAAATTTATAATGATATTATATATCATATCACTAAAAAAACTAATATAGATTTTGAACCTTTTTCTAATTCTCATTATAGAAGCTCACTTACAAAAAATGAATTATATAATATAGATAACGAAATTATTTATAAAATTGAGAATTTAGTTAGTAAAACATTAGAAGATAATTTTAGTATAGATAACATAACACTTCATTTTAAGGATAAATGGGTTGGTGCTGAAGAACATTGGCATCAAGATTATCCATATAATTTATTAAATTATAATGATGAACCAAACAATTTTTATCGATTATTTGTGGCATTAGATGAACATACTGAAAAAAATGGATGTTTGATGTTTATGGAAAATAGTCATCAGGAAGGTCTATTAGAATATGATAAAATATTATCGATACATTCTTATCAAAAAAATAGAATTAAAACGCATATATTAGATTCTTGTTATAAAAAATATGGAATAAAATATTTTCCTCTATTAAAAGGCAGTGCTATTTTATTTAATAGTTTAATATTACATTCATCATCTAGTAATCAATCTCCATATCCAAGGAGAGCTTTACAAATTCAATTAATCAAAAAGGGAACAAATAAGAGAGAAAGTAATGAAATTAAGAAATTTCAAAATGACAGAAAAAATTTTGAAATTACAGAATTAGAAAGACAAATTAAATTAAAAAAAAATATTAAAGGCGAATTTAATTTTATTTTTGATGAAGATAGTAGTGGTAATTTAATATATAAAGCAACAGAAAAAACTTTTGATAAAATCTATGAAAATAATATTGATGCATGGTCACAAACAGATCTAAATAATTCATATTATAAATATACTAGATCTAAGTTAGTAGAAATTTTAAATGATTGCTCATATAATAATATTTTAGAAATAGGATGTGGGAATGGATTTTCCACAAATTATTTAAGAGAAAATAGTCATAAAAGTAATATTTTTTATGGATGTGATATTAGTGAAAAAGCTATAAATCATGCATCAAATAATTATCCATTAATAACTTATTTTGTTCATAATAGTATAAAAAATTTTAATATAAATGTCAAATTTGATTATATTATATTTGGAGATTTATTGTGGTATATATTATTAGATTTAAAACAATGTATCAGTAATGCTCTGGAAATTTTGAATGATAATGGTAAAATAATATTTTATAACGCATTTTTAGAAAATCAAAAATATGGACAAGATATAATAAATGGTTATGATGGTCTTATAGAATTTTTTGAAAAAGAATTTCCAAATAATACAATTACATATAAATATAAGTCCAAATTAATAGATTATAAGTATTTTGGTTGTATAATAATATCAAAAATATTAATATTATAAAAATTATAGAATTAGAATAATTTTTTATACAATATAAATTTTATCTTACTAAAATAAAATCATTAGGATAATTATAATTAGATATTACCATATTTTTATTATTATCCATTAAATAATCCACAAAATGTGAATTTTTTAAACCCCATGGTGTAGATTTAAATTTTTGCCCCTTTTTAATATTTTCGATGTTAAGTTGTTCATATTTATCATAAATTTCTGTACCTATTTTACTAATAAAATCCATATTTTCACTATTTGCTATAATTAATATATCAAATGCTCTTACATTTAATGCTGAAATTTTATTTTCATATGTAATTTCAAAATTCTTATTGAAAGAAGGATATAAATAATTATTAGAATAATTTTCAAACCTACCAAATAAATATATAACTTCTGTATTTATTATTTTATTTACATTTAACATTTGTTTTAATAAACAATCTGGACGTAATTTAATTACTAAATCATATTTAAAATTATTTTTATCTTCATATGATTTTTTTAATAAATTAGATTTATAAAAAGATATATATTGATATTTTTGACCTTTCATTTCATTGCTTGAATAAATATTATCTAAAACAATTTCAGATTGATCTTCTATTATACAATCTTTTATATTATATATTTTTTTTATATGATCTAAATTTATTCTATCTTCTTTATTATTACTAATTTTATTCCACGTATGTATAAATATATCAATTGTATCAAAATTGGGTATATATTTAGATAAAGATGTGAATGTATTTTTGTAAGTTCTTAAATGTCCACATAATAATAATGCCGTTCTCATAATATAATATATTAATATTATATTTTAATATTATATAAAGGATTATTTATAATTTTAACTCCAACAGAAAATCTTATATTTAATATTCGGGCTTTTTTAAACCAATCTATAGTTTCCACATTATCAATTATATATTCTTTATTAATATTCAAAGAATCCAATAAATTTAATTCATTATAACTTAATGGAGCACCATTCATACCAATCCAATTAAAAGTAATATTATTTTCATTAACCCATTCTAAAAAAGCTTTTGATTCACCATTTTCAAAACCAGGATAATTAACTAATTCATCAAAAACAATAATACAATCATTTTTAATATATTTACCGCAATTATTAAAAATAGTTTTTGTACTGCTATATATATCACAATCTATATGCATAAAAGATATTTCTTTATTATTTTCTAATAAGAATTTTGGTAATGTATTTTCAAAAAGTCCTTTAATAAAAATTACATTTTTGTTAAATGTTGAAATTTGCCCAGTTGTTTTATGACGATAAAATTTATCTAATTTTTATACTTTTTTTGGAATATTATTTACATTAAATTTATTCATGTCTACAGATTCCCAGTTAACATTTACACCTTCAAATGTATCAAACCCATATACATTATTTTCTGTAAAATCTGAAATCATATCTAGAGTTTGTCCCTTCCAACAACCAAATTCAATAACTAAACCACTTGCATCTAGATAATTATTATTTAATATATATCTAAGTGGGTCATAATTTATATTTGGAATATCGCTTATAAACTTTAATAAATCTATTTTGTTA
>MDTB01226121.1_pt1 | contig 12171 bp, 12 predicted proteins | sample 811161 | NCBI WGS metagenome assembly MDTB01 (sample SAMN05326650, study PRJNA326480) | marine metagenome | isolation source: seawater | place: Mediterranean Sea | collected 2009 | reverse complement strand
TTATTCATTCAAATATTGGCAATCAACCAATCGACTGCTATACAAAAAAACATACAAGTAAATTTAAAATACTTAGTATGTTAGAAGAGTGCTATGGACTGAATTACCAATTTTCAAATGAAGACTATGGTATAAACTACACAGGTCATAAAAATTATTACTTTTCAGAAAATAGAAATGCTTCAAGTTTTGGGTATAAGCCAACCTATAATTCTCTTGAAACTATAAAAATCGAAGTAGAAAAAATTATTAACCGCTATTAATATCTTCTATAATAAACATGAAGTTTACAAACACCAATTGAAGCAAAATATGACATATTCTATAGAAAATTGCATTGAAGATATTTTTACATGTATCGAAGAGATTAACGCAACTCTTCCTGATGACTCTAAATTAGAGCCAAAAATAGATGCAAATCTTGTAAGTGATGATGGTATTTTTGACTCACTATCTCTCATAAATTTCTTTGTTTCTTTGGAGGAATTATATAAGCAAAAAGGATTTTCTTTATCTTTATTAGACGAAGATTTAATTGTCGATGCGAATGGTCCCTACAAGAATGTTGAAAGTTTAGCCAACCATATTCTAAGCAATCTCGATTAAAGAAAATGAAAAAAATTTTTGTGATCACTGACTTTAATTCAGACACACTTGTAAGGTTGTTAAACGCAAAGTCAAATCATGATTATGATTTTATTGGATCTGAGTTTGATCAAGTTTATCAATCATTTGAAACAAAGATTCCTTTTCACTCATCAATAATATGGACAAGACCTGAAATGGTTATTCCATCTTTTAATAAGTTAGTTAATCATGAAAAAATTGAATTTAAAACATGCATTGAAGAGGTAGATAGATATGCAGAAAGTGTAATTAAATTTTCTACAAGAGTTAACAATATTTTTATTTCAAGCTGGGTTTATGATCTTGATGACCAGTTATTTGGATTGATAGATTGGAAGCCTAATATTGGTTTAAAAAATCTTATTGCTATGATGAACCTTAGGATTGCAGAGAAATTTGAAGATAGTAATAATATACATATCTTAGATGCGAATAAATGGTTTTATTTTGTTGAGAGACCATACTCTCCTAAAATGTGGTTTGCAGCAAAGGTCCCATTTTCAAATACTTTATTTCAAAAATCGGCAGAGGATATTTTTTCTGCATTAAATGCTGTGAGCGGCATGTCCAAAAAATTAATTGTTTTAGATTTAGATAACACCCTATGGGGTGGAGTTGTTGGTGAAAATGGGTGGGAGGGTATAACCTTGGGTGGGCATGACTTTAAGGGTGAAGCTTATGTTGATTTCCAGAAAAATTTAAAAAGACTAACTTTAAGAGGTATTCAGTTAGCAATTTTAAGTAAAAATGATGAAAGTGTTGCTCTAGATGCTATAAAAAATCACCCAGAGATGCATTTAAAGATAGATGATTTTTCAGGATGGAGAATCAATTGGAATGATAAAGCTGAAAATTTAATAGATCTGATTAATGAGATAAATCTTGGTTTGGATTCTGTTGTATTTTTAGATGATAACCCAGCAGAAAGAGAAAGAATCAAAAATGCTTTTCCTGATGTGCTCGTCCCTGATCTAACTGATGATGTTACCTCTTACAGCAAGATTCTTAATTCTTTGAATTGTTTTAACACTATTTCGATAACAGATGAAGATATTAACAGAACTCAAATGTATGCGACTCAGATCAAAAGAAATAAATCAATGGAAATGAGCTCATCTAAAGATGATTGGCTAAAAATATTGAATACATCTTTGAAAGTTGAAAATATTAATAAAGCAAATACAAAAAGAATTACACAGTTGTTCAATAAGACCAATCAATTAAATCTATCAACTAGAAGACTATCAGAATCTGAAATTCTTGATTTTGCTAAAATGGATAATAATGAAATCATAACTTTTAATCTTACAGACAGTTTTGGAAGTATGGGTTTAATTGGTATTGTTGGAATAAGTGTTAAGGATTCATATGGAAAAATACTCGATTTTATACTTAGCTGTAGAGCAATGGGAAGAGGCGTTGAAAAGGCAATGTTTTTAGTTGCTGGAGCTGAACTTCAAAGAATGGGTGCCAAAAAGATAATAGCTGAATATGTCAAAACAGAAAGAAACAGACCTACTTTAGAAGTGCTTGAAAATATGAATTTTGAACGAAATAGTAATAGATTTATTTTGCCAAACAATTTAGATACTCTTCATGATAAAAATATAAATATTGATTTTAATTTATATGATTGAAATTCGAAAATGTTTAAATAAAGACATAAAAAAATTAACTCTTTTTATTAATAATCATTGGAAACAAAATCATGCTCTTGTTGTGAGCCAAGAGCTCTTGGATTGGCAGCATAAATCTTCTAACAATTCATACAACTTTATAATTGCACTAGAGAAAAATGAAATCATCGGAATTTTAGGTTATATAAATAATAATAGATTTGAAAAAAGAGAAGACAGCACTGTAATATGGCTGGCTTTATGGAAAATAAAAGATGGTTCAAAAGTCCAAGGACTTGGCATTAAATTATTAAATAAATTAAATGAAATAGAAAAACCAAAATTTATTGGAGTAAATGGCATAAATAAGATACATCCTCCAATGTATCGTGCTTTAAAATATAAAAATGTTGAGTTAGAGTGTTTTTTTATTGTAAATCCTCAAATACAACATGAACTAATCTTAAATCAAAGCTCAATCAATCTATCCATACCAAAAAAAAATGAAAGTAATATTTTTGAAATGAAAATTTCTGATTTACAGAATTTGAACAATTTTGTTCAATCTCCTTTTATAGAAAACTCCAAATCTCCAGAATACTTTATAAAAAGATTTTTACTTCATCCAATTTACAAATATAGAGTTTTTTTACTCAAGGGAACAAAACATAATATCGCTCTGCTTAGCACAAGATTAGTAAAACATAACAATTCAAAAGTTTTAAAGATTGTTGATTTTGCAGGCGACTTCTTGTCATTAAAATATTTAGGCTATCCAATTTTTAAAAAAATAATAGAAGAACAAATTGAGTATGTTGATTTTTGGCAATCTGGAATTAAAGAAGAATTATTTCTTAAATCAGGATTTAATAAATTAGATAAAAAGAGTTCAATTATTGTGCCAAATTACTTTGAGCCATATGTGCATGAAAATACAACAATTTTATCTGCATATAAATCAGACAGTAATAATGTTTGCATATTTCGTGCTGATGGAGACCAAGATAGACCAAATTTAGTGCAAGGATGAAGAAAAAAATTTTAACCAAAAAAGTCTTTTCTGAAAGAGATGCAAATAATTTTTCAAAAATTTCAGGTGATTGGAATCCTATCCATCATGATCTGGTCATAGCCAGAAGATTGATTGCTGGAGAAATAGTCCTTCATGGTATTGCTTCACTATTGTGGGCAATTAATTATTACCTTAAAGAAAATAATCCATCAATAAGTTATATTCGTTGTAATTTTATTCACCCCATCACTCTAGATAAGGAGTATTTTTTAACAATTGAAGCTGAGAATGATTATGCCGCTGACTTGGTTATATTTTCAGATCAACAGCCATGCTTAAAAGCATCTTTAGAGTTTCTTGGAACAAAAAATACGCAGAATCCAAGGTATAAAAAGCCAAACATTCTTATGCCAGAAGAACATACATTTAATCAATTAAAAAATAGTAAAGGTAGAATTCATCCAATATATAAAAATAAAGAACTCAATGATATTTACCCCAATATTTATAAAAATATTGGCTTAATGCCGCTCGCATCGATCATATGCTTGTCTAGGTTGGTAGGAATGCACTGTCCTGGAATGAATTCATTATTTTCAAGCTTTAAATTGAATATAAAAAATAAAGATTCCAAGAATCAAATGGATTGGAATGTCTCTAGACATTCAATACAAATTGCTCCAATAAAAATTAATTTTGATGGAGGTGGGTTGATGGGTGAGCTAGAAGTTTTTTATAGACCAGAAAAAGTAAATCAAAAAAATATTAGCTCAATTAAAAATGAGGTTAAAGATAATCAATTTATCGATCAAAATGCTCTTATTATTGGTGGTTCACGCGGCTTAGGAGAATTAGTAACTAAAATAATTGTTGCTGGAGGAGGGAAAGCCATTGCATCTTATTTTAATGGTAAGCAAGATATCAAAAATTTAGAGAGCAATATAAAGAAAAATAACTTAAAAATAAAATCTCTAAAATTAGATATAAATGATTTAACAGGTTTAAAAAATTACCTTATAAAGGAAGAAATATCACACATCTATTATTTTGCTTCGCCAAAAATTCAGCCAAATAAAAATAAGAACATCAATAGAGAGATGTATAAGAAATATTGCCACTATTACGTTGATCAATATTCAGAAATTTTAGAAATTTTGAAGGAAATAGATGATAGAAAGTTTAAAGTTTTTTACCCTTCAACAATTTTTATTGATGAAAAAAATTCTGATTACAGAGAATACATAGAATCTAAAAAAAATGGTGAGCAATTATCTAAAAAAAAGGCAAAAGAATCTATGAATCTCAATATTATTCAATCAAGACTACCAAGATTGCATACTGATCAAACATCAGGCATAGTAAAATCTCAAACAGAAGATAATTTTCTAATTATGCTGAATATTGCAAAAAAAATGAGTAATAGTTAGCCGATGCCGCTTACAAGAAATTACAATAACTATGCAAATTCTTGGGATGCATTCCATTCTTCAGATTATTATTTAAACTCAAAAATAGATGATAATTTTAGGTTTTTTTTTTCTGAATATATTAAATTAAATAATTCTTATACTGTTCTTGATTATGGGTGTGGTACTGGAAGTCATATATCAATCTTAAAAGATCATAAAATAAATATTTCTGGTTGTGATATTTCAGATATTGGCATTAATAAAAAAAGTTCTAATGTAAGTGATTATTTTAAAACATGTGATGGTATGCACGTTCCTTTTTCAAATGAGTTATTTTCTCATGCATATAGCATTAATTGTATTGATTTTATGTCATGGGAGAATGCTAATGCAGTAATTCCTGAAATCTATAGAGTTCTTATGCCGAATGGTTATCTCTATCTGGACATTGCTTCCGATTGTCATATTATAAAGGATGAGATGTCATTCATCGAAAGCAAAGAAGTCGAAATATTAGATGATATCCATGTTCAAGCATGTCATTTCTCTAGACTAAAAATTACTAGATTATTGGATCCTTTATTTAAAATTATTTCTTGTGAATTAAAACCTGGTTATGATCTAATAACTTCTACTATGATCAAAAGGTGGCATGTGATATGTCAAAAAATTAGTTAATAAACAGATGAATATTACAGTTGTCATGTATCATTATGTTAGGCCAATTAAGAATTCTACTTATCCAGGAATAAAAGGTCTTGAATTATCAAAATTTATTAGACAGCTTGAATATATCGAAGAAAAATATAGCGTAATTAGTGCCGCAAATTTAGTTAAAGCTTCAAAGGGAGATTTTGATTTACCAGAAAATCCCATTCTTCTTACATTTGACGATGGTTATATAGATCATTTTAAATATGTATTACCAGAATTACTAAAGTGCAAATTTACAGGTCTCTTTTTCCCACCAAAAGTAGCAGTATGTCAGCGGAAAGTTCTTGATGTTAATAAAATTCATTTTATTCTTGAGGCATGTCATGAAAAACAACAGCTAATTAAAGACATTGAAGATGAAATAAGTAAAGGTCCTTCATCTAATTATAAATCTATTGAACAATATAGAAAAGAATTTTACAAACCAAATAGATATGACAATTCAAATATAAATTATATCAAACGAATGCTTCAGACTGGATTGCCTGCTACCAGTAGAGAAACCATAATTGAAAATTTATTTACAAAGTATGTTTCAAAAGACGAGACTGAATTTGCAGATAATTTATATGTTTCTGAAAGCAATCTCAAAGAAATGCTTGACTGTGGTATGGAAATTGGAAGTCATGGAGATATGCACCCATGGTTAAATAAGATAACAAAAAAACAACAATATAATGATATATATAATTCAATTGATATGCTAAAAAGAATTGGCGTTAATAAAAAAGAATTATATTTTTGTTATCCATATGGTGGCTATAACCAAGATTCAATAGATATATTAAAAGATTTAGGTTTTTCTGCAGCTTTTACAACAAAACCATCAGTTTACAATTTTAACGAATCAAGTATCTTTGAAATTCCAAGATATGATACGAATGATATCCCGCTTAATTAGCTTATGAAAAAAAATATTTTAATAATTGATTATGGCATGGGTAATATAGCATCAGTCTGTAATGCAATTTCATCATTAAACTGCAATTCGTTAATTTCAAATGATCCAAAAGATATTTTAAAGGCAGATGGCATTATTCTTCCTGGAGTTGGGGCTTTTGGTGAAGCTATTAAGAACTTAAAAAATTTAAAGTTATTCGACCCACTTAAGAATTATGCAATAAAGGAAAAAAAACCATTACTTGGAATATGCCTTGGAATGCAATTATTGGCTGACTTTTCTAATGAAAGAGGTAGTAATGAAGGTCTTGGTCTTATACCTGGTAATGTTAGAAAAATAAAAACTAAATCAAACTTACCACTTCCTCATGTAGGATGGAATGATATAAAAATAAAAACAAAAAAACCATTATTTAAAGATATACATGATGGAAATTGTTTCTATTTTGTGCATTCATATTATTTTGATTGCGATAAAAAATATATATCATCTACTGTTGAATATGGTGAAACTATTACAGCTTCCGTTCAAAACAAGAATATTTATGGTGCTCAATTTCATCCTGAGAAAAGTCAGTCGAAGGGAAAAATTATGCTCAAGAATTTTATTGATTTAATGGCCTCAAATGCTTAAAAAAAGATTGATAGCAAGTTTGCTCATTAGAGATGGCCTTATAGTTCAAAGTTTTAATTTTAAAAAATATTTACCAATTGGAAGGCCAAGATTTCCAATAGAGTTTGTTTCACGGTGGGATGTTGATGAAATAATTCTCTTAGACATGTCAGCGTCACCTAATAATACTTTGTTTGATCTTGATATTGTAGAAATGGTTTCAAAATATTGTTTTGTCCCTCTAACTGTAGGTGGCGGAATAAAAAATCTTTCAGATGTTAAAAAAATTATTAGAACTGGTGGCGATAAAGTTTCATTAAATACCCATGCACTAAACAATCCTTCACTTATTACAGAAATAGCAGATTATTTTGGCAGTCAATGTGTTGTTATTTCTATTGATTGCAAAAGAGAAAAAGATGGAAAATATATGGTTTATTCCAATTCAGGAGCCAAATGTGAAAATATTTCACCTCAAGATTGGGCAAAAAAATGCAGTCAATTAGGAGCTGGTGAAATATTTTTGAACTCCATTGATAGGGACGGCCAAAGAGTTGGATATGATGTTGAATTGATAAAATCTGTATCTAATGAAGTTAATATTCCAGTCATAGCATGCGGTGGGGTTGGAGATTTTACAGATTTCTCAAAATGTATAGTTTTGGGAAATGCTTCGGCTGCAGCAGCTGCAAATATTTTTCATCATGTTGAGCATAGTACTATTTTGGCTAAAGCAAATATGAAAAACAGCGGAATTGATGTAAGAGTCGACAGTGAAGCGAGATACAACGATAGAAAATTTGATAATCATGGAAGGCTTCTAATGCACGATGGTGATTATTTAAGTAATTTAGATCTTAAGAGCTCTGCTAATAAGGATAGCTAATGAAATATTGTAATAGGTGCTTATATCCTGAGAATCATCCTTATGGAATAATTTTTGATGATCAGGGTGTTTGCTCTGGATGCAGAGTTCATGAAGAAAAAGATGAATTAAATTGGAATAGTAGATTTAAAAAATTAAGAGAAATTCTAGAAAGTAATAAAAAACAAATGGCTGGTAGGGGGTTTGATTGTATTATACCTGTCACGGGAGGTGGAGATAGTTATTTCATAGTTCATACAGTAAAAAATGTTCTCGGCATGAACCCTCTTTTAGTCAATTATAATCATCAATTTAATACTAAGGTTGGTATTAGAAACCTTGCAAATCTTTCAACAGTATTTGATTGTGATATTGTTACCTCAACTTTATCACCTGCGCTCTTAAAAAAGATTACAAGATCAACAATAAAAAAGTTTGGAAGCATTTACTGGCAAGTACTTGCTGGTTATTATACATATCCTGTCCAAATAGCCACTAAATTTAGAATTCCTCTTATTATTTGGGGGGTCCAACCATGGTCTGAACAAACTGGCATGTACTCTCATATAGATGAATCTGAAATGACTGAAAGATGCAGAAGAGAACATGGATTAATGGGATTATCTGCTGAGGATATTATTGATGAAAATGATGGTATTACAAGAAGAGAAATTCAGGAATTTATTTACCCCTATGATAATGAAATAGAAAGAATAGGAGTTAGAGGAGTATATTTAAGTAATTACATAAGATGGGATTCAAAGACACAGCATGAAAAAATGATCGATTTATATGGTTATGAATCAGCTATACAACAACGAACATTTAATACATATGAAGATGTCCATTGTCATCATTCTGCTGGTTTGCATGACTATATTAAATTCCTTAAATTAGGTTACTCTAAGGTTACTGATCATGCATCAAGAGAGATAAGGTTAAAACGAATGACAAGGTCTCAGGGTATTCAAATGGTGAAGAGGTACTCACATATCGAGCCTGAGGATAAACAGTTATTTTTAGATTGGGTTGAAATGGACGAAAAAGTTTTTGATAGATATATTTATGAAAGAAGAGATCCAAAAATATGGAGAAAATCTAGTGAAGGAACCTGGGAATTAAAAGATTCAGTAATAAACTATGAGGAAAATAATGACATAAATTCTGTATCTCTTGAGGTTGAGCAAGATTGTCATTTCAAAGTTACACCTAAAGGTGAAAATGGAGAGGATAATGAATACTTATTAATGGGAAGATGTTATCTAGATAAATATAATTATGGCGCCATTCAAGATCAACCTCAGGGCGGTTTAACTCCCAGAGCTTGGAAGAAAAAAGAAATATAAATGAAATATTGTAAAAAATGTGTGCTCCCTGACACCAAGCCTGGTGTAGTTTTTGATGATGAAGGTATATGCAGTGCATGCAGAGCTGTTGAAAATAAATTTAAAATTAATTGGGATGAAAGAAAAGATAAGTTAAAAACAATTTGCGATCAAATTAGAGGCACCAATGGAAATGGTTATGATTGCATTGTTCCAATAAGTGGAGGTAAAGATAGCTTCACTCAAGCCTATGTAATGTCAAAAGTTTATAATTTAAAGATTTTATGTGTTGTTGTTATGGCTCATCTACAAACAGAAGAAGGAATAGAAAATCTTAATAATTTAGTTGAAAAGTTAAATGTTGATGTATTAAAAGTTAATACAAGGCCTAGTACATTGGCTAAAATAAGAAAAATAGCTTTTTTAAAAGTTGGAAATCCAAATTATGGAGATCATCGAGTTGTTTTTTCTTCAGTAGCAAGAGCTGCATATTTCTATAATGCTCCCTTAGTTGTTTGGGGAGAGGATATTGGAGTTGAGTTCGGTGGAAATATTTCACAAAGCAGCTCTGAAGATGGTTCAGCTCAAGACTTAATAAATAATGATTTATTCAGAGAAATTGGTTTCGAAGATCTTATTGAAGATAAGATATCAGATGATGAAATATTTTTTTATAAATATCCTGACAGAGAGACAATAGGTCAAAAAAATATTAAAAGCATATATTTAGGTTATTATCAGTGGTGGGATGGCATAAAACATTATTATTTATCAAAAAGTTTCGGATTCCAAGATAGAAAAAAAGGTTACTTACCAGGAAGTGCTGTAACTTTTGATAATTTTGATGAGAAACTTTGTGAAGTTCATTCTTGGTTAAAATTTATTAAATTAGGATTTTGGAGACCTCATGATCATACAACCTATAAAATATGGAATGGTTATATGTCTCGCTCTGAAGCGATTGAAATCGTTAATAAAATTCAATATGAGTTTCCTGCATATTTAGACGAGTTTTTAGAATATCATCAATTATCAGAAAATATATTTTTCAATAAAGTTGAACAGTTACGCAATCATGATATCTGGATAAAAAGAGACGGTGTTTGGAAGTTAAGATATGAGCTACAATAAAACATAATTATAAATGGAAAAAAAATTGGACAGACTTTATAAAGAACAATGGGATCAAAGTTATATAAGAAATGAAAATAATATTCTTTATCCTAATAGTGAGGTTGTTAAGTTTCTAAATAGATATGTAAGAAAGAAAATTGATAATAACACTTTTATAGATATTTTAAATTTCAATGTAAAACCCAAAGGTTTAGATTTTGGTTGTGGTGTTGCAAGAAGTGCTATTTTAATGGAAGAATTTGGCATTGAAGCATATGGAGTAGACATATCAAGTGCTGCAATTAAAAAAGGCAAAGAACTTGCATATGATCATGGATATACTTCTTTACAATCCAGACTAACCACAATTGATTCAAATAAACTTAAATATGACGATAATTTTTTTGATATATGTATTGCTGAGTCCTGTATTGATAGCATGAGTTTTGAGAATGCATCATTATTAATTAATGAAATAGCTAGAGTTACAAAAAAATATATATACTTTAGTGTAATTTCTAGTGAAGGTAATGGCATGAAAGCATCTGACAAATTGGTTGAAGATGATCATGAGTACGGAACAATTCAATCATATTATGATGAAAATAGAATATATAAATTAACAAATGATCTTGACGCAAAAATTATTTTTTTAAGAAAGATTGTTGAAACTGGAATTTCAGATAATCATTTTCACTCTAGATATTTTGTTGTACTAGAGGTTGAGTAATATTTCTAAGTATGAAAGAGTTTAAACTAGGCGATAGATTTGTGGGCATCAATCACAAGCCATTAGTAATCGCTGAAATAGGCATTAATCATAACGGCTCTCTTAATTTGGCTAAGAAATTTGTTGATTCTGCGCATAATGCTGGAGTAGAGGTTATAAAACATCAGACCCATGTAATTGAAGATGAGATGACTTCAGAAGCTAAAAAAGTCATTCCAGGTAATTCCAATAAATCTATTCATCAAATAATGAGTGAGTGTGCTTTAGGTGAAGCTGATGAATTAGAATTAAAAAATTATATTGAAAAAAAAGGTATGATTTTTTTAAGCACTCCTTTTTCTAGAGCTGCCGCAGATAGACTAGAATCTATGGATGTTGTTGGTTATAAAATAGGCTCTGGAGAATGTAATAATTACCCTTTGATAAAACATATAGCACAATTTAAAAAACCAATCATTCTAAGCACCGGAATGAACAATATAGAAGATATTGAACCAGCAGTTAAAATATTTGAAGAATATAAAAATCCCTATGCGCTTCTTCATACAACAAATATTTATCCCACTGAAAATCACTTAGTAAGACTTGGAGCAATGGTTCAGCTTCAAGAAAATTTTCCAAATGCGATTGTAGGTTTATCAGACCATACTTTAACAAACCATGCTTGTTTTGGTGCAGTTGCTCTCGGAGCCTCTATATTGGAAAGGCATTTTACAGATTCTATGAACAGAGATGGTCCAGATATTATATGCTCTATGGATGGAGATGCCGCACAGGAACTAATTGATGGTGCAAATATATTATTTGAACAAAGAGGAGGCACTAAGGGTGCTATTTCAGAAGAGAAGCCAACAATTGATTTTGCTTTTGCCACCGTTGTATCAATTAAACCAATCAAAAAAGGTGATTCATTTACTGAGGATAATATCTGGGTAAAAAGACCCGGTCTGGGCGAGATAAAAGCTAAAGACTATGAATCATTATTGGGTAAAAAATCAAAAAAAGATATTTCCTCAGATCAACACATAAAAATATCTGATATTGATGAATAAGAGAAAAATTCTTTTTTTAACCGGTACAAGAGCTGATTTTGGTAAGCTAAAATCTTTAATAAGCATCCTATCAAACAATAAAGAATTTGACATTCAGATATTTGCAACCGGAATGCATTTAAGCAAAAAATATGGATATACCATTGATGAAATATATAAATCAGGATTTTCAAATGTTTTTCCATATATTAATCA
>MDTB01165085.1_pt1 | contig 12171 bp, 15 predicted proteins | sample 811161 | NCBI WGS metagenome assembly MDTB01 (sample SAMN05326650, study PRJNA326480) | marine metagenome | isolation source: seawater | place: Mediterranean Sea | collected 2009 | reverse complement strand
TGGACATACCCTGCCTCTTCACCAATAATTTGAAAAAGTCTTTTTTCAATATTCATATGAATATCCTCATATTTTTTATTATATTCAAATTTATTTTTTAAGATTTCTTTTTCTATTTTATATAATCCATAAATAATTTTATTTTTAATCTTAAATGATATTATTTTTTGTCTAAATAACATCTCAACATGCGCTATTGATCCAGCTATATCTTCTTTGTACAGTTTTTTATCTATATCTATTGAGTTGCCAACTTTTTGAAATAATAAAGAAGCATCCTTTTTAATTCTAGTGCTCCATATTGTCTGGTTGTTTTTATTTTTGGTCATGATATTTAATTATACCTATTTAGTATGAAATTTTTAATATTTTTTCTATATTTAATATCAACTAGCTTATCTTATTCAATAGAAAGGCCTGATATAAAAAATATTGTTGTACATAAAGAACCTATTACTTATGAAAAAGTAACTTTTAAAGATATATCTGGAAAAAATATTGACCTTAAGAACTTTGAAAATAATTTATTAATTTTAAACTTTTGGGCCACCTGGTGTGCTCCATGTCGAGAAGAAATGCCATCATTAGATTTATTACAATCTAATAAAAAATTGAACAATCTTAAAGTTTTGCCTATAAATATTGGACAGGAAGATTTATCTAAATCAATAAAGTTTTTTAAAGAACTTAAAATAAAAAATCTTGATATTTATTTTGACCCTTCTATTGATTTAGCTAAAAAATTTTCATTAAGAGGATTGCCAACAAGTATTTTATTTAATAAAGAAGGCAAGGAATTTGCTCGTATAATAGGTATTGTAAATTTTACAGATGAAAAATTAATTAATTGGTTAGGAAATTTTAATTAGTCTTTAAAAAAATAAGCAAGACTAACTAGAACGATAATAGCAATAAATTGAAAAAGCACTCTTAATTGCATTAATTTATTTGAATATTTTTTACTGACCTCACCACCTTTAAAAAAAGTACCTAACCCGAGGACTAAAATTATTGTAACAGCTACTAATAGCCCAAATGCTAAAATTTTAACAAAGATTTCCGAAATCATATTTTTATTGTAGATTGTTTTAAATAATAAAAAACATAATTAATTCGATATGACATTTTGTCTACAAACTATAACAATTAAACCTGAAAATGATAATTTAATCAAAAATGCAATAATTTTATTACATGGTTATGGAGGAGATGGAAAAGATATAAGCATGATAACATTGAATTGGAAAAGATTTTTACCAAATACAATTTTTTTATCTCCAAATGGACCTGAGCCTTGCCCAATAAATCCAAGTGGATTTCAGTGGTTCGATTTAACAAATGATGATCCTATGTATATATTAGAACAATCTAAAAAATGTGAAAAAAAAATTCTTAAGTTTATTGAAGAAGTAAAAAAAAAGTATCAACTTACAAATTCACAAATTTGTATTTCAGGTTTTAGCCAGGGATGTATGATGTCTATTAACTTAGGTTTAATAAGCTCAGAAAATTATAATTGTATAGTTGGTTTTTCAGGCAAGATTATTGATAAAGATGACTTAGCAAAGAGAAAAAAAATAAATACTAAAATGATGTTAATACACGGTGATCTTGACACAGTGGTTCCTTCTACAAATTTATTAGAAGCTAAAGATTTTTTAATTAGAAATAATGTTGAGATTGAAATAAATATGATAAAAAATTGTGAACATCATATACCAATTGAAGCCTCAAGTTTAGCATTAAGCTATATTAGAAATAATTTTAAAGATTTATAATTATTTAATAAAAATATTTTCTATTTATTGATTAAATAATCTAATTAAGTTAATCTTAAAGTATATATGAGTTTTGCTGAACAAAATTTATCTCTAGAAAAATGTCCTGCATTAGTTTTAAATGCAGATTATAGACCTCTGAGTTATTATCCCTTGTCCCTTTGGAGTTGGCAAGATTCAGTAAAATCAGTTTTTTTAGATAGAGTTACTATAGTTAGTAATTATGATCGCATAATAAGAAGTCCTTCATTTAATATGAAATTACCAAGTGTAATTGCTCTAAAAAGTTTTATTCACCCACAATCAAATCCAAATTTTACAAGATTTAATGTTTTTTTAAGGGATAAATTTTCTTGTCAATATTGTGGTAGTAAAAATGAACTAACATTTGATCATTTGCTTCCAAGGTCAAAAGGAGGCCAAACAAATTGGAATAATGTTGTTACAGCTTGTTCTAGCTGCAATGTTCAAAAAGGTGGACGTTTACTTATTAATTCTGGAATGACATTAACTCAAAAACCTTATGAGCCATCCACAGAAGATTTACACAAAAATGGTAAAAATTTTCCACCAAATTTTTTACATAAAAGTTGGATGGATTACCTATATTGGGATGTTGAATTAGAAGCTTAATTATATTTTTTCTGAAATATTAATTGCTATTTTTGAACCAGTTTTAATTATTTTATCTAAAATAGAATAGAAACCATTTTTTGTGGCACCCTCATCATAAGCAATATCTTTATGAAGTAGTTCATCTTCTCTGAATTTAATAATTTTATCTTTTAATTTTTTTTCATCTTTTTCTAACTGTTGAATTTGATTGGCATAATGTTCTTGAATAACTTCCTCCACTGATGCAGTACAAAGCATTGCAGCTTTTTTTCCTAGAATTGTTGTTCCAAAACCAAGACTGACTCCCAGTAAATCCCATAAGGGTAAGAGTTTCGTGGGGGCAATATTTCTTTTTTTTATTTCACTCTCAAAATAATTACAGTGTTCTTTTTCATGTTCTCTCATTTCTTCAATAATTTTTTTAAGTTCCTCATTTTTAACAAGAGTGTTTAAAGCAAGTAACTGCCCTTCATATATTTTAATAGCACCACGCTCTCCAGCATGATCTACTCTAATAAATTCTTCAACTTTAGTTTGATTTGTTTTTTTCATAATTTAAAATTTTATTTACTATTATAGTACTCAAAATTAAAGAAATAATGGTATTTATTGTAGCAAGAGAAACCCCCAAAAGTCTAAAAGTAACATTTTTACAGCTTATAGTTTTTTTTTTTAACTCTTTTAAAAGTTCTTCTGTAGTTAAGCTACTGCTTTCACTACCGACATCACAAAGTAATGACTCTTTAAAAAAACCTTGCTCAATTCCAACATGGTAAAGGGATAATAATGTTGCAGATATAAATATTGAACCTAATAGAAATAAATAAATTTTTTCATATTTTTCAAATACAAAGCTTATGGAGATTATTAAAATTGTAAGGATATAAGGAATTCTTTCATATAAACATAAATTACAAGGCTGATGTCCTAGAATGTACTGTATAAAATAAGCAGTAATTAAAGCAAAAATACTAAATATAAAAATGAAATTAAATAATATTTTATTTTTTATATTAAGCATTTTATTTAATAAGAAAATAAATAGTAAAAATTATGATAAGAATTATAAAGCCAAAAACAAAAATCCATTTACCATCATCTTTCTGAATAAAATTATCAAATTTATCACCAAATTTATATAACATATAAGATACAAAGAAAAATCTTAATCCACGGGATACAAGACAAATACAAAAAAATAAAATTAAATTAAAACCAATCATTCCACTTGTTATTGTAAAGACTTTAAAAGGTAGAGGGGTAAAACCTGCTAGAAACAAAGCTCCCAAAAATAGATAAAAATTTTTACCACTAGATAAATCATTTTTTAAATTTAAAACATCATTTTCATAACCATAAAATTCAACAACATATACAGCTAATTCTAAAAAGGTTGATCCAATAAAATACCCTAATAACCCCCCTAAAGCAGATGAAATAGTGGCTATAATAAATATCTTAAAATAATCATTTTTTTTTGCAATTATCATTGGCAAAATCATGATGTCTGGTGGAATAGGAAAAAAAGAGCTTTCGGCAAATGCTACTAAAGATAAAAAAAACTTTGAACTTTTATGAGCGGCTAGTTTTAAAGTTTTTTGATATAGCTTCTTAAACATTTTTTGGTTTTAATACAATTTAAGTTCTTATACTATTTAAATTTATAATTATAATAATTAAAAAAAGTAAGGGCGAATGGCGGAACTGGTAGACGCGCACGACTCAAAATCGTGTTTCGTAAGAAGTGAGAGTTCGATTCTCTCTTCGCCCACCAAGTGTATATGAATATAAATGAAATTAATAATTTAGTAGAGCTTTTTTATCTACAATACAAAAGACAAAATAAAAATGATATTTTTCTAAATTCAATTAAAGATGCAAAAAATAAATATTCTTGGGAAGAAACTTACATAAGCATAATTAAATTATCTATCCAAATTAAAAAATATATAAAAAAAGGTGACAGATGTTTAATAATTTCTGAAAATAGACCAGAGTGGATGATAACCGACCTTTCAATAATGATGTCTGAAGGGATTACAGTTCCAGCTTATACAACTTATACAGAAAGAGATTATGAACATATCATAGATGATTGTAAACCCACTTTGATTTTTATTTCTGAAAAATCTTTATACGATAAAGTTAAGAATCTAATTCCTAAAAAAAAATTTATTCATAAAACTATTTTTTTTGATTTTGTAAATGGATTAGATAAAAACTTTAACTTAGATTTTTATGGATTATTAAATGAAAATGAAAAAATCGATGATATAAGTTTTAATTTAGAAACTAAAAGAAAAGATCCCGCCTGTATAATTTATACATCTGGAACACAAGGAAAACCAAAAGGAGTTGTTTTAAGTCATGGAGGTATTTTAAGTAATTGTGAAGGTTCATGTGAATTATTGAAATCAATAATTTCTGTTAATCCAAAATTTTTAACTTGGCTTCCTTTATCACATTCATATGAACACACAATTCAGTTTGTTCAAATAGCAGTTGCGGCAAAAGTATTTTATGCGGAGAGTATCGAAAAATTGATTAAAAATATGAGTGATTGTAGCCCTGATATTATGACTGCTGTCCCAAGATTTTATCAAAATTTATATCAAAAAATTAATGGAAATTTCAATAAAGCAAAAGGTTTGAAAAAATTATTAGTTAAAAATACTGTTAGCCTGGGGAAGAAAAAATTATTTAGAATAAAGCTTTCACTTATAGAAAAATATACAGATTTTATTTGTGAAATTTTAGTAAGAAAAAAAATAAAAAAGCAATTTGGAGGTAAACTAAAAACATTTGTTTCAGGTGGTGGAGCATTGGACAGAGAAGTTGGTTCATTTTTAAATGCTATTGGACTACCAACATTACAGGGATATGGATTAACAGAAACATCTCCAGTTGTTAGTTGTAATTCTATAAATGACATTAGAGTTGAAACAGTTGGTTTACCGTTTAAAGGTAATGAGGTTAAAATTGCTAACGATGGAGAAATACTTATAAGAGGCGAAAATGTAATGTTAGGATATTGGAATAATGAAGAGGAAACAAAAAAAGTTTTAAAAAATGGCTGGTTACACACTGGAGACATTGGAATATTTGAGGATGGGTTTTTAAAAATAACAGATAGAAAAAAAGATATTATAATAACACCTGGTGGAGATAATATTTCACCGATAAAAATTGAAAATGATTTAATAAAATCAGATTTTATTGAGCAAGCATTAATCTATGGAGATAATAAACCATACTTAGTAGCATTAATTGTTCTTAATTCAGAAAAAAAAGATTTACCAAAAGAAGAAATTAAAAAAGAAATTGAAAAAATAAATGAAAATTTAACAAAAATTGAAAAAATAAAAAAATATTTAATAATTAAAGAACAATTTACAATTGAAAATTCAATGCTCACACCAACTTTAAAATTAAAAAGATACAAAATAATTGAAAAATACAAAAAAGAATTTGAAAAATTATATTAATTTTTATATTTTAAAATGCGATTATTAATCGCGTAAAATCTAATCTTTTTAACTTTTATAAAATTTTTTTTAAAAAAATTAAATTTAATTTTTTTTTATAAAATTCTCTTGTTAATTAAATATTTGACATAACTTGTACAAAAAAATAATAATAACTTAATAACGAATCAATTTGATTCGTATAACTAAAACAGGGAGCTAAAGATGGCTAAAAGAAGAAAAAAAGCAGCTAAGAAAAAGACTAAGAAAAAAGCTAAAAAAGCTAAAAAAAGAAGAAGAAGATAGTTAATATTCTTTTTTAAGATTAAACGCTCCTCACACCAAATGTTGTGGGGAGCGTTTTTTATTTTGCTACTTGTGGAGGTTCATCAGTTTTTTGCTCTGCAGTTTTCTGTTCTACAACAACTCCAGTCTGGTTTACAATATTTCTCTTTAAAGCTTTGTCTAATTTTTTTTGTGTTTCTTCTAAAGATAAATTCATAACTATTTGAAATTCAGATAAAATTCTTTCATAAGCTTTTTCAAATAATTGTCTTTCACTATATGATTGATCAACCATAAGATCATCTCCCTTATTTAAATCTCTAACAACCTCTGCCAGATCATAAATTTTCCCAGAGGTAATTTTTTGCTCATATTCTTGAGCTCTTCTACTCCACATTGATCTTTTGATTTTAGGTTTACTTTTTAATATGGAAATAGACTTATTGACCTGGTTAATTGTTGCTAGTGGTCTTAAATATGATTGTTTATTGATTGGTAAAAGCCCAAGAGCTTTATCTTTTTCAAATTTAATTTCATAACACTGGACTTCAATGCCACCTATAGTTTTTGAATTAACAGAAAGTATTTGACCAACACCATGTTTTGGATAGACAACATAATCTTTGGCTTTGTATTCTTTTTTTTCAGTTTCCTGTTTTTTGATTTTTTTTATTTCTGGTTTTTGTTCACTAGTTTTTGATATTCTTAGATTTTCAGTTTGTTTTTCATTATTTTTTTGAGACTTAATTTCTTTCTTAATTATTTTTTTATTTAGTATCTTAGATTTTTTAGTTTTCTTTATAACTTTTTTTTTAATAACTTTTTTTGCCTTTTTTATTTTTGGCAATTTATTAATGTTTTTATTTTTTTGAGTTGGTTTTTTAAATGTTTTCTTCAAAATATTTTTCAAACTTATTTTCTTCATTTTTATACTTTTCACGATCCACAGGGGGATCTTTCATTTCGTTTATGTTTGGCCAAATTTCTGAATATTTAGTATTCACTTCCAGCCATTTTTCACTACCATCTACTGTGTCAGCCACTATAGCATCCACAGGACATTCTGGCTCACAAACGCCACAATCTATACACTCATCAGGTTTAATTACAAGCATATTTTTACCCTCATAAAAACAATCGACAGGACAAACTTCAACACAATCCATATATTTACATTTAATGCATTTATCATTTACTAGGTAGGTCATTTATTAAATTCCTCTTTTACTTTTTTCTTTATGTCACCCATTACTTTATTATCTAAATAAAGTAAACCCGCCAATCTTCTCATAAGATTTGATTCGTACATATCTTCTTCTTTATTTGAATAGATAATATTCCATAATGCTTCTATAATATGTATCTTATAATTATTGCTTGAATTTTTTATTTCTTTTGTAAAATCTAATATTTGGTTAGAGTTTTCCTCTGTAATTTCAGCTTTAGTAATTATTTGATCTACATTAGATTCTTCAACGCCCAGTTTAATTAAAGTTTTTTTGATAATTTCTTTTTCTCTGTCTGTGTAATTTTCATCTATTTTAGCTGCATGAATAAACAAACAAGCTGTTTTTGATAAAAGATTATCATCTTCTTTTGTCTCTATTTTTTTTTTGAATATATCAAACATTATTTAAAATTTATTTTTTTTAATACATTAAATGGACTATCTATCAAATTATTTTTCTTTGTAAATTTATTAATTTTTTGTTTTTTAGGACTATATTTAAAATACATTTCATTATCTTTTTCAAAAGTTTTATAATTCATTTTTTTAATTAACTTTAAAAAATTATCTTTACTACAACCTAATAAATTTAACATTTCTGGAATAAGTTTTATCTCATTTTTATTATCGGTGTTAGAGTTTATTATTTGCATAAATAATCTTTCTAAAATATCAATTCTTACAAAAAAATTATCAAAATTTTCGAAACCACATAAAAGCATGAATTTTTTATTTTTAAAGTCTTTATTTTCTATAAAGTTTAATCCAAAAGTGGGAGGCTCAAGGTTAAAAAATTTTTGATGGTAATTTTTCCATAGGAGTATCCTTAAAGAAACCGATTCAGGTTTTAATAATTTAAAAAGAAAAACATGATACCTTCCAAATTTTACACCCTTCTCTCTTAAGATTTTTCTTTCATCTTGTCCAAGTTTTTTTAAATATTCCGAGACATTTTCTCTTTTAATTACTCCATTGTTTTCATATAGCTGGTAAGCTAAAGCTCTTATTGAAGAATTTTTTTCTTTCAACGTTTTTAAGTCTATTAAACTCTCTAGAATAAAATTAATTTTTTTATCTATCCATTTTTCAAGAAATTCAAAAATTTTTTTTTGATCAACTTTTTCGATAGTATCATCAATAATCAAAGTAAACTCAGGTTTTAAATAATCCTTACCTGGTAATAATTTAGCAATTGGAAATTTGCCCCAGTAAATTTTAAAATCATTTTTTATTTCTAATAATCCAGTATTAATTATCTGTTCAATTCTTCTTTTAAGTTCGGGACCTATGCTTTGTCGTGCTGCTTTTTTTAATGATTTAATATCTGTATCTAAAGCCCCTACTTTTAAATCTAATTCAAGCCTAAGTCCTTGTAATTTTCCTATGAATTGATTGTCTATTATAACTCTTTCGTTTTCAATTATTTCAGTAGTGAAAGTCATATCTTGCTTTAATCCTCTAGCTAATACACTCGCTCTTTTATCAATAAAACTTTTAGTAAGTTCTTCATGCAATCTATCAGACAGTTTATCTTCTAATAATTTTGTTTTTTCAACCCAATAATTTTGATTTTCTACCCAATTAACTTTATTAGAAACATAAGACCAAGTTCTAACATTTGCAATCCTATTTGATATAGAGTCAATATTACCATCAATTTTGTCTAAATTTGAAAGTTGTTCTTGCATATAGCTATTTTTGATTTTTCCATTTTCACTTTTAAGAAATCCGAAAACTTTACTTATTACCTCTAAATGGTTTCCATAAGTTTTTTTAACAAAATCTGGGATTTGACAACACTCCCATAGTAAACTTAAATCTTTTTCATTATTAGATATTTTATGAGAATTAATATCCTTAAGAAAATATTTTAAAATTTTTTCATCTTCGCATTCATTTATTTTTCTAAGCCAGTTTTTATTAGGCTTCACATCTAGAGATTTAATTAAGCTCGCAGCATTATTAAAGTTTAAATTAGAATTTCTCCAAAAAAGTGTATTTATTTCTCCAAATTTATGATTTTCAATTAAATCTATATCTTCTGGACTAAATTCACCACAATCTCCCGTAATTCCAAAATTACCATCATTTAAAAATCTGCCTGCTCTACCAGATATTTGCCCTATTTCAGAAAGATTTAGTCTTCTAAGTTTTTTTCCATCAAATTTTTTAAGATTTGAAAAATAAACACTATTAAGATCCATATTAATACCCATGCCAATTGCATCAGTAGCAACTAAAAAATCAACATCTCCTGATTGGTAAAGTTCTACCTGTGAGTTTCTTGTCTTAGGACTAAGTGATCCCATTACAATTGCAGCACCACCTTTTTGCCTTCTGATTAATTCTGCGATTGCATAGACTTCTTCGGTTGAAAAAGCTATGATAGCACTTTTTCTATCTATTCTTGAAATTTTTTTATGACCAATGTAGGAAAGTTTAGATAATCTTTCTTTATTAATAAATTCAGTATCTTCGTCTAGTTTTTGAATAACTTTTTTTATGGTATTAGATCCCATAAACATCGTTAATTTATCACCTCTTAAATTTAAAAGACGATCTGTAAAAATATGTCCTCTTTCGTGATCTGCACACATTTGAATTTCATCTACGGCGACAAAATCTAAATTTTTGTTAATTGGCATTGACTCCACTGTGCATAGAAAATATTTTGCTTCAGGTGGAATAATTTTTTCTTCACCTGTAATAAGAGATACTTTGTTAGGATCAACTTTTTTTATAATTTTATCGTAAACTTCTCTAGCCAATAACCTTAATGGAAAACCTATCATTCCAGTATCAAAAGCAAGCATAGTTTCAATTGCTAAAAATGTTTTGCCTGTATTTGTTGGACCAAGAACAGCTGTAATTTTATTTTTTTTCATTTCAATCTTTAGTGTATTAAATTATCTAGCTACCATATGTTGTTACTCAGAAAGAACAAAAATAGTCTAAAACATGACCGAATCGTTAGAAAAAAAGTTCTCATTTTGCTTTTTCACTCTTTTTATTAAATTAACAATTATTAAAAAATTAAATATTAAGTCTTAATTTTTAAAATTTTCCACACTCCTGAAGCAGACGTTATAATCTTATTATTACATTTCAGTTCACATGTTAAAAAAACTAAGGAATTAGTTTTTTTTTGAATTTTTGTAAATCCAATTATTTCATCTCCTATTTTTGAAGATCCAATAAATTTGATATCTAGTGAAATAGTAACACAAGGTGAATTTCCCGAGACTCTATGAGCAGCGGTACCAGCTCCAGCATCTATTAGTGCTGAGAGATAACCACCATGAGTTATTCCTGCTGCATTCAAATGATTTTCTGTAATAATAGATTTAAATTCATATTCTGTTTCAGATAAATTTTTAAATAAGATACCCCCATTATATTTCATGAAGCCAGGATTAATACTTATTTGTTCAAACTTATTAGACATAATCTTACAATATAAAAGTTAAAATTAATAAGATTATAAAGATTATAATAAAAAAATATATTACTGATTTCTGTAATGATGATTTAATTAACCAATTTAACATTTTAACTACCTCTATGGTGCGCCTGCTAGGAGTTGAACCCAGAACCTCCTGGTCCGTAGCCAAGCGCTCTATCCAATTGAGCTACAGGCGCATAGTTTAATTTATTATAATATTTTTAAATATAGCAAAATTTTTAATGGAATTTAACTTATAAAATATTATTTTATAACTTAAATTAAATAGTAAAAGTAGTGCAGCTTTATGCACAGAAATTGCTATTTGTGTTAATAAAAAATTAAAAAGATTTATTTTTAAAATTTTTATACAATAATGCTTTTTGAATCCAAAATCTTGCATCTAAATCAGATTTATCCTTAAAATTAATAATTTTTTTTAACAAAATTCTTAACATTATGTAAAAGTGACACATAAGATTGTCCAAAAAAGGCTTTAATTGTGGTAAAAATATATCGAATATATTTATTATAAGTATATAAATCGATTTAAAATAATGAGTCAAAAACTACTTGTTCCTGATATTGGAGATTTTGAAAAAGTTGAAGTTATCGAACTTTTAGTAAAAACTGGAGATAAGATTAAAATAAATGATCCAGTTATTACGATTGAAAGTGATAAATCTAGTGTTGAGATTCCTTCTACCATTAATGGAGTAATTGAGTCAATTAATGTTAAGATAGGTGATAAGGTCTCAAAAGATGATTTAATTTTAAATATTTCTGCATCGCAAGAAACATCCTCGGAAACAACAATTCCTAAAGACACTGAAAGTATTATAAAAGAAGCCGAAGGTGTATTAAAGAATGAAAAATTAGAAACTGTTCAAAAAAGTTCTATTATTAAAGAGAAAGAAAAAATAACTCAATCTATCAATGGAAATGATATTGATCCTTTAGAAACTAAAGATTGGTTGGAATCAATGTCGGCTGTTTTAGAAAAGGATGGAAAGAATAGAGCACAATTTTTGATAAAAGAATTAATTGATCATTCTTATAAAGAAGGCTCAGATTTAGTTTTATCTAGAAATACTCCTTATATAAATACCATATCTCCTGAAACAGAAACTAAATCAAGAGGTGATCAAAATATTGAAAGACGAATAAGGTCTTTAATAAGGTGGAATGCAGCAGCAATGGTCGTAAGAGCAAATAAAAAATTTCCGGAGTTAGGTGGACATATAGGAACTTTTGCTTCTGCGGCAACACTTTATGATGTTGGAATGAATCATTTTTGGAGAGCAAAGAATAATAAATTTGGAGGATATTTAGTTTATTTTCAAGGCCACAGTGCACCAG